>Ga0209297_1001851_pt1 | contig 12061 bp, 9 predicted proteins | sample S_130805_MF_Meta_FD_187322 | JGI IMG/M metagenome (GOLD analysis project Ga0209297, IMG submission 187322) | Freshwater microbial communities from Lake Simoncouche, Canada to study carbon cycling - S_130805_MF_MetaG (SPAdes) (version 2) | ecosystem: Environmental > Aquatic > Freshwater > Lake ... | reverse complement strand
CCGGAGGGCAACGACTTGAATAGGTGCACCTTGCCATGCTCCTTTGCGAAAGCTTCCTGACGCATTGGATCAAGGGTTGATACCAGAACCTCAGACCTAGCGTACGCCTGCTTGAGCACGGACTCGACCCATGAGTCCATGCCCGGAGTCCTGACAACGACGCCGTCATCGAACATGTAGGTCTCGATGGCCGGGTTGCCGTTGTCGTCCAGTATCTTAGGGCTTCCGTCGGTATTGGTGAACTTGGCCTTGATCTCCACGCCAGCTTCTTCGAGCCCCGAAAGTATTCTGCTGTTCTTCCTAGCTGCCCTGTTCTCCGCCCAAGACCTGAGCAAGTTGCGAGCGGCCGGGTCCTTGACGTACTTGTCTACCGGGAAAACGTTAGAGGTACCAGACGCGTAGTAGGCGAAAGCTTCCTCGGCCATATTGGTGGCCGTCCTGAAGTCGTCCATGACTTCAAACTTCTGCATATCCACGCCCTTGTTGAGGTGGTCGCGAAGGCGGGTGAGCAGGGTTCCGTAGTTGGCCTTAGCCATCTCTCCTATCTTTTTCACCATCTCCGGGTCGCTTGGCTTGCCGTAGTCGGTCCAGTCCCTAGCAGCTCCGTAGCTGGTCATTAGAGACTCCCAAGCTGCATCAGGCATTACGCCCATATCCTTGGAGGTTCCGAATATGCGGCTGGCGTAGGCAGGGTTAAAGACGTCACCCATGTATCGGCCGGTTGCCTTATCGATAACAGAATCCATCTCAGCGTTAGCTTCGACCACGGACCTAAACAGGGCGTGGGAGATTTCGTGTCGGCCGGTGGTAGGCTTGTACAGGTCTGAGTTGATAGCTATCAGTCTCTTAACTGTGCCATCATTCATGGTCACTTTCTCGAACATGCCGGCTGCAGAGCCCATAGTCCTGAAGGAGTCCATGAGCTTATCATAGTCGCCTCCCTTGACGTTGGACTCGGCTAGCACATTGCTGAACTCCTGATCACTCTTGCCGAAGTAGAACATCACGTTCCCTTCGCCGACAAGGCTGGCTTCGTGCGCCACCAAGGTGGATATGTGCGAAAGTTCTATGGAGCTAGTCCTAAGGTCTCCGAAAGAGTTGACGTGATCGTAGAACCGCTTTGCCATCTCCATGCTGGTGGAGCCGGCAACGCGGCCGAACGCCGGTATCACATAGTCCCTAAAATTATCAACGACCCTAGAGTCTTGCGGGGCGTAATGAGTATATGAATGAAGATGCCTTACACTTCCAGAGAAGCCTCCCCATGCAGTACCCATTGCAATACCGGCTCCAGCTCCTTCGCTCGGAGAGTTGGCATAACCTAGTGCTGCTCCAAACATTCCATCCCTGTAGGCCGCCTTAAGGGCAGCTCCAGAAAGTGAAGGAGCCCATCCGATCGTCGCATTGATGCCCTTAGCTAGAATCTGAGCTTCGCGCGACATGGCGTCCGCGCCCTTGGCTGTGCCAGCCGCAAGTCGCTCAAGCGTAGTCGCACCAAGAGAGTCAGCCCTGACCATAGTTTTGCCGAGAGCCCTATCAACCATGTCAGCGCCAGCTACCTGCATGACTTCTCCGAGCGCCTCAGCTCCAAAGCTACGCATGAATCCGACTACAGGATGCACGGCAGTAGATCCAAGTAGTGTGGCGCCAGCTTCAACTATTTCAGCCGTAGCCATGTTTCGCACAGCATTACCAGCGTAGTCACCGGCTAGCTGCGCGGCAGCTTGACTGGTTCCGTACATAGCCTTGAACGGAGCGCGGGCTACTCCACCGGCTGATTCAAGCGCACCGCCAGCAACGCGCTGTGCAAAAGTCTGGTAGCGTCCTGCGGTAGCCTGAATCCATGAGTCAGCAACTTTGGCTGATTTGGCAACCCGGGCCGCATGGCTTCCGCCCATAGCTGCTATCCTTGCTGCAGAGGCTGGAGTTGAAGCTCCCGCGCTCATTATCATTTCGGGTAGATCCAAAGCTATGTACGCAAGTCCAATAGAACCTTTCTGGTTCACCTTTGAGCTGAACCCATCCCTCCAAGATTCCGGAAGCATTGATGCTAGCACGGAGTTCTGCTCATAAGTGGCTGCGTTGTGCTCGCGAGCCATATGGAACTGGCGCATTTGCGAATCTATGTCGCCATCATCTTTGCCTACTAGCGCGGTGGCCCAGCTCCTGAACTTAAATAGAGGGCTACTTGGGTCTTCAGACTGCCACAGAACTCCATAAAGGTCCCTTAGGCCCCTAAAGGCACCTTCTGCCGTCGTTGCTGCAGCGGCAGCAGGATCGGTGAGCGGGTTTGGGAAATTAGATATGCCTTCGCCTATTTCTTGACCCATTTGACGAAGCGCCATTTCTGCAGGGCCAACAAACTCCATGGTCTTATCAGCCATGTACTGCTTGTATTTCTTGAACGCCTCCCTGCCGGTATCGTCGAATGAAAATTTAAACTTTCCGCCCTCCTCTGACCTAAGGAACTCGGCGTAATCTTTACCGGTCCATTCCCTATTCCTTAGCTCTTGTAGATGCGGGTCCTGCTGTGACTCCTCGGCTGCAACTGGATCCAAAAAATCAGGGAGGGCCTGCCTTGCGACGGGAACTCCCTGCCTTGCCAGAAGATCTCGCGTCTTCTGTATGTCTAGTCCGTCTGAGTTTACCTGTTCGTTATCACTTTGGTCCATTTAGTCCGGGAGGTGTAGAGGATGATCGCTGGCCTATGGGAGAGCCTGCGGTGACTTCAGCTTTAGCCTTAAGTGGCGTAAGCACAAGCCCGTTCATCAATGCCGTACGCATCAGTATTCCTCTTACCTGCTCCCTCGTCTTGGATACTCGCTCAAGTCCAGTTGCAACCGGCTGGGTTAAGTTAGACCCGGCCGCTGGTAATCCCTTAAGCAGGTTCTCCATTTCCAAGTCAGACACGCCGGCCATACTCTTTGACCCGGTTCTGAGATACAATATTCACTAGGCCTGACTCTAGCTGTTCGAGTTGCCTATTGGTATCGCTGAATGGCATACTCTTAAAGCCGGGCTTATTGTAAAGGTCCTCAATCTGGTCTAGGACGTCCATTAGTTCGCTAGTCTTGGCCGCTGCCCCCCTCCAAGTTATAGCTGCCTCATCGCCGCCTATGAATGGAACTACACTAACCCCATTTCGCTGTATGTAATGACTCATGCTGGTTCGCTTTGGTTTACCATCAGGGCCGGTCTCCATAATTTCTCCAGAGGGTATAATGGCATAGCTACCGCCCCGGCCCATTTCCACAGTTTCGCCATGGTTAAATAGGGCTGGACCCTTGGATTTCGATATGACTCGGGCCGCACCTATGTTGCCCGTAGAGCCGTACACCTGCTGGGCTATGTAGGAAGGGTCCATCTGCTTCTGCATCAGCTTGGCTTGGTCTGCGGCAGCCTTGGCACGAAGGGCCTGATCCTTGCCGACGGCAGCTCGGTACGCCGTTGCCTCGCGCGCAAAGCTCGGGTCCATCAACTCCAGCGGGTCCTTACCCATTGCCCTAATTACCTGAGTGTCAGACATTTGCGCAGGGGCATAGCCCTGCGGAGACCTATCGGCCGTGTCAGAGTCGTAGTTGTCTAGCTGGGACCTAACGGCAGCCGCGAGGACGTCCGGGTCGATATCCTCTGGGTCGTCGATCATTAGTCTTTGATGGACTGGAAGTCGTGCTGCTTAAGCCTTGCCAGCTTGGTTCCGGTCTTATCGATGCTTAGGACTCCAGATTTATTCGAATCTCCATACGGAAGCATAACAGGATTCTTTTCGTTATATCCGCCGGATGCGTAGAAATCATTAAGGTCCTTAACGAGCTCCTTATATCCTGCGTCAGAGGTAGATGCATCAGGCCTCATGGTTCCTTCTCCAAGCCTAGAGATGGTCTGCCTGTGCTTTCCAACTAGACTTGAGTACCTTCCGTACAGAGCAGACTTAGAATCACCAAACTCACGTCCAACATAAGTATTTAGCGCAGCATTAAGCGCTTCGCCATACTTAGCCGGATCCTTTTCGCTCAATTTTATCGTGTCTGGTCCGCCGGCTCCAAACATGATCTTCCTTGCGTTTTGGTTATACTTATCCGCATCACTATCATGCATGGCATAGGCTGTGCCTGCACCAACCGCAGTAATGCCCGCTAGAGCTCCGCCTATGGTGGCCATTTTCCTATTCCTGCTTATCTTGTTTATAGCATCAGCACCAAGGCTTTCAAGGCCTCGCTCATATCCCGGAATGGCATTAGCAGTATTCCTGACAGCGCCCTCTCTTTGAGAGGCATAATGTGCAACATCCGCCGCTGAACCCGGAGCGCCTGTACCCATCCAAGACCTCGTTCCTTCCGCAGTAAAGGCTTCCGCTACATCAGGTGCGAAATCGGTCGACACTTGAGCAAATGGAACCCTAGGAGCTCCGCCGGCATTATTAATCTGTCCCATAAGTTCAGCAAGGAGCCTAGGATCTTCCTTCGCTCCAGATAGAAGCGACCTTATGAAAGTAAATCCATCATCCGGAACAGCACCACGAAGAAGCATATCTTGAGCCCTGTCCGTAGCTCCGCCCGTGCCCTTGACTCCAAGCAGACTCGAGAAGCTTCTGATTTTCTTTGCTTCAGGCATTGCAGCAACCTGACCAGATGCAATGTCCATCGCCTCCTCTGTGGTCATGGGGATGCGCGTCGCAAGCCTGCCCTCATCGGCCAAATCGAGCTGTGCCGTATCAATAAAGTCGCGCAGCTTATCATGCCTTGAGCGCACAGCATCTTCTCCGGTAGTCGGCGCAATAAGCGTCGGTGCGTCCGTGGTTGTGCGGCTATTTTTCGTAGTGCTACCGCCCGGATCATTTGCTCCCGGGTTCCTAGTGACAGTCTCGTCGAGCGTAGTTTCTGATTTTCCTGAAAGCGTTATTGGAGCCTTAGGATGGAAGGCCGGATTCTCAAGCATTAGCTTTTCAACCAATGCCTGATAGTCTGCCACCTGCTTCTCTAGCGCTGCTCGCCCTTTGGGGCTATATTTGGGTATGTTTGCCATGTCTTTTTTTGGTTATTGATAGAGGCCGAAGCCGGGGTCGGCTACGGAAAAATTGTCTGCTATTGCCTGTTGTTTCTTTTGGGATGCTATGCGCGGATCCACACCTCCGGTTGCCTCAAGGGCTCGCGCGTGTAGATCCTCTAGGTGAGCTGCGCCCTGCTTCCTTCCCTTATGGCTTCCGTTCCATCTTTGGCGCTGCTTGAACGCGGCCATGTTCTTGCCAGCAGGGTTCCAAAAGTCCAAGAATCCTGAGCTCGGAATATTGCCAGAAATAGTGTCCCACATGCGTTCTCCGCTTAGGTATGGAGCCATCTCGTCGTCGGCAAACTCTGCAGCTCGCTTAACCGGCCATGTGTATTCCTGAGAGCTAGTCTGTACGGCCTCCATGTCGGCGTTAAACCTGTCCATTACTGTGGATAGTATTGGTATGGTTTCCGATGCTCGCCTGACCCTTTCCTCATCGCCACTAGAAAGGTCAGCCGCCGCGTCATTGAGGTGCCTGTCTATGAGGGACTTTTTGTCGGCTCGTAGACCCTCCCATAGTGCCGCGCTAATCTTACCGGGCTCTGCCGGAGCAGTATTAGCCGTCCTGAGATTTTCTACGGCTTTTACTAGTGATTGGTATTGGCTATCCTCTCCCGTGTAAGGCTTTGCTGAAGATATAGCCCTAAGGTGAGGAGACATATCCCTTCCCGCCGCATGTATCTGAGATTCGGTCATCTCTCCTCCTATTGCATAGGCAGGAAGGGCCGTGTATGGATTCCATTGTCCGGCGCTAATTATAGCCTCAATAGCGTTTGTGGCTGTAGACCCTGCGTCATTGCCGGATGGAGACAGTTGCTCAAGGCTTCCGGTCTCCGGGTTCATTTTGGTCCTTCCGTAAGGATCTTCTCCGGCGTTGGTTGCAGAGTTGGCTCCGAAAAGGTTGCTGGCCGCGTCAAAGCCAAGGTTATACTTTTCCATAGCAGCCCTTGCCGCCGGGTTCTTCCTTAGCAGAAATGACGTCCCAAACCTTGCCGCTTCTCCTGCAAGCATTGGTTTCCAAGCGTTCTCTGATTTAACGGAGAATCGCCTTTCAGTTTCCTGAAGCCTATCGGCTGCTCTCTGCCTGAGTGACTGATTATCCGCAGATATACCTATTCCTGTTCCTCCGGCAGCCTTACTTAGCTGCTCGCTGGTCATCGAGTCTATAGGATCTGGAGAAAAGTAGTTCAAATTCCTGCAGGATTAAACCAATTTGGCATTTTAAAGGGAGCAGCAGCTGATCCTGCAGCTGGAGCCATGGGGCTTGGTGTTGCGCTTGGGGCACCCGTCGGAATCCATACTCCGCCTGCTCCCGGAGTCCATGCTGGAGCTGGAGACGCAGCTGGAGGCGCAGCTGGAGGCGCAGCTGGAGTTCCGCCTAAGTTATATCCTCCACCAGTAATGGTTCCGGAGAAGGTGTTTGTGAGGGTCGGTGTAGGCGTCGTTGCGCCTAACGTATATTGGCTAAGGTTGGTGCCAGCAGGAAGAACAGTAGGCTCTCCAGCCGTTCTGATGCTGCCAACAGGAGTCGGCGCCTCAGGAAGAACCGGCACCGGAGCAGGCGCCTCAGGCTCACCAGCTGCGCCAGCTGCGGTGAGTAATTTCCCTCCCTTAGTGGTAAAGCTTTCCTTCGGTCCATACATATTGCCAGCCCTAGGCGCAAATCCGGTAAGTCCTCCACGGGTGCCAGCTGCACCGCCTGCGGAAGTTCTTAGCCCGCTTATCCTATCGGTAATAGCTTTGGCCTTTTTGGCGTAGTCCGGGTCGGTCTTGTCAAGGCCCTGAAGCGCCATCTCCATCTCCATAATCTGGGCTTTTACGTCGCCGGCAGCCGCGCGATCCGTTGCGTCTATGCTTCCGCCGGTATTCCAATCAGTTACGCGGTTAGCGTTGTCTTCGCCGGCCATATTGTGACGCTCGTTCTCGTCTGCGTTCCTGTTATACAGCCTGTTGGTCAGGTTAAACTGCCTTTTATTTTCCCACCTATTTGCGTCCGAGATAGCTATCTGCGTTGCGTTGTTCATGGCCGTCGTTTTGACCTGAGCGCCGGCTGACATTCCAGAACCAACGGCCGTGTTAGCGGCTTGGGCTATGGCCTGTTGAGGCTGGTACTGGATACCGAATATCTGGGCCAACGACGGGGATGAGTCCCCTCGGTAAGATGATTGTAGCTGTTGCATTAGGTTGCTTTGGCGGCGGCCGCCTGAGATTTGATACCGCAGTAAGCTAGAGCGTACTCAGCGTTCCATGCGGAGAAGTTGGTGCCGGGGTTGAAGGTATCAAGGATAGCTCCAGCCTCATAGGTCTGGCGTATCTGTTGATCCCTAAGCTGGCCGGTGTTCAGCGTGTCTTGCCATCCGGTAAGCACGTCTGCCGCGAATTGAGATTCGAACGGAGCTACGACAGGTATAGTCAAGGCCGCCGTTGCCGTGCTCTGGCTGGTCGTAGCGGACAGCTGTGAGCCAGTTGCCGTGAAGACCTTGTAGTAGGTGTCTAGGGCCTGCGTGTACGCGGTGAAGGCAAGCTGCTTGGCTTGGAGCTTCTGATCAAAGGTGATGGTATCCTTGATTGCGCTGACAGAATTATGACCCCCGCCCATCGCCGCGCTAAGCCCGGAGGCTATCTGGTTGTTAGCGGACTCATCTATCTCAGGGCTCTCAAGCAGCGACTTGGCCGCAAGAGCTAGCTCTGATAGCCGGGAAAGCTGATCTGCCGTAGTCGGTACAAGTGGGATAGCAGAGCTGCCCATCGTCGACGTAAACATCGACTTCAGCGTGGCAGCATTCGTTACTGTCTGGCTGGCAAGAGAGCCGGTCAGAGACAGGTTCGTGCTAGCCCACTTAGTTGCGTTGGCTATGTACGAGTCTAGTCCGTAAGATATTTCCTCCGTAGCACTTCGGCCGTACAGGCTGTACCCGTAGCCGGTATGGATGACCGGCATCGTGTACGACGACGTCGGGCTTGTATCGTTACTGGGTGTTCCGGGAGGGGGCATTAGTAGATGCTAAAGAAGGAGCGTCCGACCATGGAGCCATCAACCCCCATCCCGAGGATGCGCGGATAGCCAGCAGATACAACGATCTTGAGCTTCACGGCCATGGCACGTTTGTTGATCAAACCGCGCCTAATCGTGCTGCCAGTCGCCGTAGTAAACTGATCAAGCAGCTGCTCGGAGTCTGGATTGACTGTGAGGGCTTTTATCTGGACCGCCGCGCCGTCGGCATTGTCCATGTGAACGTAGAATCCATCGTACTTCTTGTCGACCATGGTCCTGAATTGGTAGCTGCGGCTACGGACTTCGGACACAATTGGCGATCCAATGTCAGCCGTGCCCGTTTCGAGTCTGATAAGCCTGAACTGGCCGGTCTTCTGCAGCGCGAACAAGCAAGGTATGCCGTCCTTTCTAGCTACAAGCAGGACTTCAGGGCTAAACGGATACTCGTCGAGAGATTCGAACATGCCCTTAATGGACGGATTAATCACAAGCACCTTCCATTTGTCTTGGAACGGCAGCGCAAAGTAAAACCTGCCGGCAAAAGACACGGCGCAAATCTCGGAATACCGCGAAGGGTTCACCAGTTGGACGATATCCTTGATTGCGTCGCTCATAGGAGCAGCGCCCTCGCTTAGTTTTCCGCTGTTGATGATCTTTATGCCCGGATTGGTGCCAGAATCGAAGAAAGCTACGAGCCCGGCCATCTCTGCCACAGCGTTTGGGCCGGCAACTCCATCATTGGAGCTTATCTTCTGCACTTGGTGCATGCTGTCGGTCTTCTTTTGGGAGGCTACGTATCCCATGCCTGCTTTTACCGCGTAGATACTGCGGGCGCCGAAGGCGTAGATAAAGTTATGGGTAGTGACCAGAGCCTTAATCGGGTCGTACGTTCCCTGCACCAAGCTCAAGGTGTCTGCAGGTATTGGAGCAACGCCGCCGTAGAATGTAAACGCGAGCTGATCATTCTTGGCCGTTACTAGGCGCTCGACGATGTTGCCGCCGGCCACGTAATCTAAGTCAGCCGTCTCCATGCATAGGGCGTCTCTGTAGCCTTGCCCGCGCACAGGCCTTTTTGTCGCTAGGGCCGGCAGCGCGTAGGCAATAGAGCTATCTATTACCCATCTGCGGTTGTCCCCAAAGAGAAGTATGGAATCTCCCGTAGGAGAATGGGCCGCAATGGCGTCAGTCATTTGCTCGGAGGTCGAGTACAGGCCTGTAGAGCCCTTGCGCTTAGTGATGACGCCTTCGACGATCCTAATGTTAGACGCGTATTCCAATAAGGTGCTTGGCTCAAAGGCCGCGCTGTTAGGGTAGCTGGCGAATCCTTCAAATCGAAGGTCGGACTCGGTTGATATTTCTCTTGGCATAAATTATGGAGTTGCTGGCGGAGTTTAGTCTGGGGGTATCTTCCATCCGTTCTCCTTAGATGTAACGATTTTATTCATTAGCTTATCCCTAGACTTGATCTGATGAACTCTGGTAAAAGTATTCCTTGTGACGCCTGCTGGTGGAGCCTCGGTTCCTTCTCCGGTTTGCATGGCAAGGCTCTCAAGGCCGTCCGGGATTATTAGCTGTCCTCCATCGAACATATTCTCATTGGATGCCCCGGTATACTCCCAGTCTAGGGCTTCTTGCTCTATCGTTATTTCGTAGTATTTACCAAGGACATAAATCTTAACCTTGTGGCCAATCATAGCCGACCAAGGGTAGTTAAAATCAGTCGTTGCGTACATGCTCACCTCCGCCGGCGACCATCCGCATATCAGGTAAAAATCGTATATAGCGCGCAGCTCGCCGGAGCTGTTAGTCCATGTTCGTATCTGCTTCACGCCGACAAACAGCTCAGATGGGCTTGATGCAATGTAGTCCTTTTCAGACTCTAGCCTGATCCATGGGTTTCCGGGCGGATTTTGCTGGTAGTGCCCTTTTACTGTAAACGCCCCGTAAGCTTCTTGGTTTTTCCACCACTCGTTCATTTCCTCGATGCTATTCCAGTCCCTGTACGGAAGTGGTACATGCCTATTAGCCAGCCAAGTCCTTCTATTGTCGTAGGTGCCTCGCGTCCCCTCGATTGGGAGAAATGACCAGCCTTGCCCTATGAAAAACATGTTCGATACAGGTACCGGACTCCCTCCTCCCCCGCCTGTGGCCATCTTAGATTCGCGCGACGTAGTACATAGCGTCAGCGTCTCCCATTGCCATGCGGTCAACCCACAAGGATCCAGTCACATATTGGCGCACAAAGTCGCCCTCAACGAAGGCTATGAGTACGTATATCGTTTCATTATCAGACACTTGCTCGCTTCCATAGGTATTTACGTCTGGCTGACCCGTCCACCTTCCGGTAGCTTCGTCAAACTCCCACTCCATGTACACCCAAGTATCTCCTCCCCCTTCATAGTCTGCGGAGGCGACTGTCTTGTTATTAACTGTACCAGCCGTTACGCTAATGGTGTCTCCGACAGCCGTGACTTTGAATGGGTGATAGCCTTCCCCTCCCCCTACAACGACTATGTCGCTCTTAAGGAACTGGGTCATTACTGATCCCGTCCATTGAGCTATCAAGATGAAGAAGCCTTTAGACCCCAAGCTGGTCGGAGCGCCGCCATTCCCCCATATTCCCCACTTGCGCGTAGATGGGTCTCCGTCGTCATAGCAAAATAGCCTGATCATGCCAGTGCCAGACCAGCTGTAGTAAGCGCCTACGCCGCCACCCTCAAATGAGTCTTTGCCTATCGGGCACGTTCCTGTTCCAAATGTAGCAAGGGTGGTATCTGGATTTGGGTCTCCACCGGTGCTTACGCTTCCTCCGGTTCCATACCCCCTGTATGAGGGTATGAATGACGTTTGCATTGGGTCGGCGTACTCAGAGTAGTTCTGCTGCTCTGGGCCGGGTGCGTAGTTTGAAGGAATGAAGTCCTTCTGGCCATTGTTCGTGCTGCCAGATGTGCCCCTTATGTTTACCTTCTTTTTGACTTTCAGCGGCTGGACGATTGTGCCCTGAAGATAGCTGGAGAAATTTCTATTACCAGCATCAAGGATCAGGCCCTTGTAGCACCTGACTGATCCGTCAGTCATCTGCCTTACCTCGAACGGATGAGTGGGCCTGCCGGGAAGCACACTGTCATCCATGTAGCTAATGTCTATCGGTGGAGGCGGTGATGGTGCCGGCGCATCTGGGCTGCCGGCCATCGCTTTTGATGCCGCCGCTTCGGCTGACTTAAACTTGTACGCCAGATCCGGACGAGCCCTAGTGGCTTCGTCTATCAGACGCTTCCAGTAGGGCTCCTCTGACATGGCTTACTTACCTAGGACGGAATGGTAGACGTCGCGGAGCTTTTCGGCCCAGCGCGCGCCGACGTAAACTCCGCCAAGGAAGGTGATGGAAATGAGGATGATGGTGATCATAAATTAAGCAGGTCGGACAGGCGTCCAGTAGTCCGTGCCGTTGACTGTAATCTTAACCTCGAAAGGATAAAATGGGTCACCACTTCCGTTGCCCTGCAACTCCCTAAAGGTTTGCGACCAACTATTGTTGACGCGGACATAGGATGTGTTGTCGTAGGGAGCTTCATTAATACCTGTCTGGTCGTAGCTTGAGAGGGGTTGCCAATCGGAATTGATACGGATGTATGGAACTCCATCGTTAGTTACATCTGGAAAATTACCTCCGTTCATGCCTTGCGGACCTTGATCGCCTTGCGGACCTTGGTCGCCTTGCGGTCCTTGCATGCCGCTGGTCTGGTCGTAAGACGAGAGAGGTTGCCAATCGTTATTGATGCGGATGTATGGAGTGCCGTTATAGGGTGCTTCACCAATACCGCCGCCACCGCCGCTGTTCTGGTCGTAGGACGACATCGGTTGCCAATCGTTGTTGATACGGACATATGGGCTTCCGTCGTATGGGGCTTCACCAATACCACCACCGCCAGTTTGGTCGTAGGACGACAGGGGTTGCCAAGACTGATTGTAGCGGATGTATGGAATGTTGTCGCTATTTACATCTGAAAAATAGCC
>Ga0209297_1001848_pt1 | contig 12074 bp, 7 predicted proteins | sample S_130805_MF_Meta_FD_187322 | JGI IMG/M metagenome (GOLD analysis project Ga0209297, IMG submission 187322) | Freshwater microbial communities from Lake Simoncouche, Canada to study carbon cycling - S_130805_MF_MetaG (SPAdes) (version 2) | ecosystem: Environmental > Aquatic > Freshwater > Lake ... | reverse complement strand
CTCAACTTCACGTCGACGCTCGGGCGTAAAGCTTCCAGCAATCAGGTACGCGACATCGACCATACCCAAACCTTCGTTAACTGTTTGCCAATCAACAACAACGAGCGGCGGAGCATCTGACTCGCGAGCAAACATAAAGTTGTCGGGTCGAAAATCATAATGAGCAACCGTCAACGGAGTGCCCGAACCCAACGCCCATGACCCGATGACTGGCGCAGCGTCTTCAATCACTTTCAATATTGCGGGTTCGAGTCGCATACCCAAACGTTCGACGAATGCAGGGAGCAGGAAACCGTAGATCATGGCCAAATTTGCCGAGCGCTCTTCAATCGTGCTTGGGTTAACTCCCGATTCGGGAAGAGTCGGGTCACCCCAACGAGGAGCGTGCAAAAGTACCGCTTGATCGATTGCCAATTCGGCTTCGTCAAGAGTGAGGCCAACAAACTGATCGCCTTGCACCGAGCCCGAAAGGTCTTCCATGATCAAGCAAAATTCTTGAGCTTCAACATTGAGCGCTGCGTGATAGCACTTCGGTGCTCGCACGTCGACCGTTGAGGCGATACGCGAATAAAAGTTGTATTCGGTGACGTACGCGGTGCCACCAAACCCAGTCGCCCGCGCCGTTTCATCAAACGATGGAAACTTGCCCATCACTGTTTTGGGACGACCCGCCGGGTTGTCCCACTCCAACGAAAAGCGAGCGTTACAACCGGTCTGCCCCGTGCCGACAAAACCCTCAAAGGTGCACTTGGTGATCGTTGCCGAACCAGCAATGCCCGAAGCACGAAGAGCCTCATTCATCCATGGCGCATCGATGGTCGTTGGGTCGCTCCGAATGTCAAGATTTTGCCCCATACACACACCGTAGACCGAAACCTCTCTAGCCTCACAAGGGTGAGTCTGATTCAGGGGTTTCGAGTTGGCATTCAACTGCCCGAGGTTGAGCGAGAAGTGCGTTGGCCCGAATACCTCGCGATGTCGCAAGCCGCCGAAAACTCGGGATTTGATTCAATGTGGATCGGTGATCACCTCATTTATCGAGGCGACGGGCGACCCGAACGTGGACCATGGGAAGCCTGGACTTTGTTGTCGGCCCTTGCCGCGGTGACTGAACGAATAGAACTTGGCCCGCTGGTTGCGTGCGTTGGTTTCCACCCGCCCGCTCTGCTCGCCAAAATGGCCGCGGGAATTGATGAGGTCAGTCAAGGTCGATTCATTTTTGGAGTCGGGGCCGGATGGAACCAGCCCGAATTCGATGCATTCGGAATTCCCTTTGATCAACGGGGCTCACGCTTTGAAGAAGCTTTCACCATATTGCGGACTTTGTGCTCTGGTGAACGCTGCACATTTGCTGGCAGATTCAACACGGTTGACGATGCAGTACTTTTACCCACACCCCGTCGACCGATCCCACTCATGATTGGTTCAACGGGCGAACGCGTTTTACGTGCCGCGCTTCCGCATGCTCAGTGGTGGAACACCTGGTTCGACTGGTTTGGAAATTCAGCAGAAGGTTTCGCCAAACAAAATGATCACATCTCAGAAATTGCGAGTGAAGTTGGGCGTGACCCTGCAACTTTGAAACGCAGTGCTTGTCTTCTTGTCGTTACCGATGCATCTTCTGGTGAACGTCCGACGCCCGATACGTATACCGCGGCGACACTGAGCGATGTCCGTCAACGAGTGATTGAGATGCGCGATGCCGGCGCCGATGAAGTGATACTGGTGAGCGACCCCATCAATGAGCGTTCGGTACTCACATTGGCCCAGGCTCTGCAATGAAACTACGTTTGCCGGCGATTGCACTTTTCGTTGGGCTCACCATTGCCACAGTTCCGATGCGCTCGATTGCCAGTAGTCAAGTTGAGGCGCAAAACAAACTGGATTTAATCACCGAACTTATTGTTGAACGCTTGCCAGGACGATCGTCGCTTGGCGCAATGTCGTTCATTGAAAATGAATTTGATCTTGATGCGACTGTTGAATCAAAAATTGTTGATCGTCTCGAAGTGATTCAACTTGATCAGCCAATTACTCGCACCGAAGCCAACGTCCTCGTGCAACAACTCGTTGATTCAGGAAAAGTTGCATCGGCCGAAATTAACGAGAAGCGCTACGTGGCTACAGCACCTAATGATTCTGAGTATGGCAACCAGTGGTATCTCAAAGATTTCGCAACGACCGATAAGGGAGTCGGAATTGAATCAGCGTGGCTGCACACAACGGGCTCACCGTCAATAGTCATTGCCGTCATTGATACGGGCTACACCCTTCACTCAGATCTACCGACCCCACTTCCTGGATATGACTTTTTTGATAACGACGCTGACGCCACCGATCCGGGTGATGCGCGCTTATTAAATCAATGTTCTGAAACACCATCGGCGGCTTCCAGTTCTTGGCATGGAACAAAAGTCGCAGGCGTGATTGGTGCAAAAGTCAACAACACAATCGGCATTGCTGGCATCAATCAACAGTCTCGAATACAGCACATTCGAATTCTCGGCACCTGCGGTGGCGACACCAGTGATGAGATCAAAGCCATTAGATGGGCCGCAGGATTACCCGTTGATGGCGTGCCACCCAATCCCACCCCAGCGCGTGTGATCAATCTCAGTCTCGGTGGTGGTGGTGCGTGTTCAACAAATGAACAGGAAGCCATCAATGCGGCAACGGCTGCTGGTTTGATTGTTGTCGTTGCAGCTGGGAACGCTGGGGTTTCAGCGACAAACTCAAGCCCCGCCAATTGCAACAATGTCATCACCGTCGCTGCAACAACTTCAACTGGGGCGCGCGCGAGCTATACAAACTTTGGTTCCGTCGTCGATATTGCCGCACCTGGGTCGAATATTCGTACGACAACAGTCGGTGGGTATGTGAGCGTTGATGGCACCAGTTTTTCGGCACCAATCGTCAGTGGAATTGTTTCGCTGATGCTGTCCGTCAACGCCACTCTCGACTACAGCAAGATATTGACACTCTTCAACGACTCGCTCCATCCGGTCACCAATCCGTTTCCCACTGGGGCATCATCTTGTTCGAGCAACATCGCCGACACTTATTACTGTGGTGTCGGAATCATTGACGCTGGACACGCAGTAGATGCGGCACTTTCGATTGCCCCCGAAGTCTTTTCGCCGTTGCAACCGGTTCGCATCGCCGACACCCGTCCTTCTGCATTAGTCAGTACTGATAATCCTTTAATTATCAATCTCAAAGGAACCTTCGGCTTGCCTAATGCGGGTCTAGGTGCAGTTGCACTCAATGTCACTGCCACAGGCGCAACTCAAGCGGGATACGTCACGGTCTGGCCATGTGCCGATACCAAGCCACTCGCTTCAAGTGTGAACTACACCGCCGGTGAAGACATCCCCAATACCGTGATAGCCATCCCAGATCAATACGGGAAGTTGTGTCTCGATTCGTCAACGCCCGTCAATTTGATCACCGACTTAAGTGGTTGGTTTATGAGTGGAGATGAATTTCACACCTTCACACCTCAGCGCGCATTTGACCTTCGTCAGACCGGCCTTGTCATCACTCCAAGCACGCCGTATGCATTTCAAATGACCGGAAATTTTGGCATACCAACGACAGGTGTGAGTTCAGTTGTTCTTAATGTGACGGCAACGGGCGCGACCGCTCCTGGGTACATCACGGTGTGGCCATGCAATCAGCCTCAGCCCTACACCTCAAACCTCAACTACTTGGCGTATCAAGACATCCCTAATGCAGTGATCGCAACGGTCGATACAAACGGGCAAGTTTGTTTTGCATCTTCATCACCCACCTTTTTGATCGCAGACATCAGTGGATGGTTCGCCCAAGGATCAAATCTCAACGTCATCACTCCGCTGAGACTTTTCGACACTCGCCCGACAAAGAAGGTCTCTCAGACACCGGTCTATGTTCTTAACCTCTCAACGTCGTCGCCAGTAGCGCAAGGCGCCGCAACCGCCGTTGTTTTGAATGTCACCGCGGCCGGAGCTACGAAATCGGGATTCGCCACAGTGTGGCCCTGTGATCAGGCTCAACCACCTACTTCAAACCTTAACTTTGATGCCAACGAGGATATCCCCAACCTCGTCATCACCAAGGTGAGCGCCACGAACACGGTTTGCTTCAACGCGTCATCCCCCGTCAACCTCATTTCCGACCTAATGGGCTGGTTCGCCCCGTAGGTGACAAACCTTCTTGACCAAACCTAAACGTTGCTGGAGGCGTGTTAGTTCAAGGCAATTAGCCTCAGGTAGGTCAGGAGTTCAGGGTGAGCATCGATTATTTGGGATCAAAGCGAGCAATCAAGAGTTTCATCACTCTCCTCGTCGCCCCAGTTCTTGTCGCTTCAACTCTCGCCGTATCTCCGATCAGCGCATCAGCCCAAACTTCGCTTCACCTCCCCGCCGCTCAGGGATCAACGCAACGCGTGATCGTTACTGTTGTCAACGATGCCGATGTTGCCGTTGTTGCCAACGAAGTTGCAGCCGCAGGAGCGGTGGTTCACGAAAGATTTATCAATGTGCTGTCGGCATTTACCGCCACTCTCACAACTGCCCAAGCTTTAGTGCTCGCTGATGACCCGCGAGTGACGGGTATCGAAATTGACGAGGAAATTTCGCTTGACTCATTTGAGCCAGCCAGTGCAACTCCCTCAGCAGCCGGCGACCTGATACCAGGTCAATACATCATCACTTTGCGCCCGAACGCGAGTCAAACCGCCAAGGACAGCCTCGTTAGCATTCTTGGAAATTCAATTATCAGAACTTTCTCATATGCAATCAAGGGATATACAGCCAACCTGAGTCCGGCACAACTCAAAGCGCTTAAAGGCAATCTCGCGGTTCAAAACATTGAACAAGATCAAGTGATCACCATCAGTAGCGATCAAATGAATCCGCCATGGGGTCTCGATCGCATTGATCAACCGAACCTACCGCTCGATGGTCACTACGTTGATCGCTCAAATGGCGCGGGCGTAACTGCCTATGTTGTCGACACTGGCATTGCACCAAACAGCAGCGAATTCGGAAACCGAATCGCTACGGGTCGCAACTTCTCGGGTAGCACCAACGGCAACTCGAATACCACCGACTGCAACGGTCACGGAACACATGTTGCCGGAACAATTGGTAGCAATACATACGGTGTTGCTGACGGGGTCACGCTGGTACCAGTACGTGTTCTTGACTGCAGCGGCAGCGGTACGACATCTTCAGTCATTGCCGGAATCAACTGGGCAATTGGCAACCATGCGTCAGGCGTACCCGCCGTTCTCAACTTGAGCCTCGGCGGCGGGATCAGCGCCGAACTTGACAACGCCGTGAACGCAGCCATAGCCGACGGAATCATTGTGGCCGTCGCCGCTGGCAACAACGGATTGAATGCATGCAACTACTCACCTGCACGTGCGCCAAGTGCTATCACGGTGGGTGCCTCAACTTCGTCTGATGCACGTGCCAGTTTTTCAAACACTGGCATATGTGTTGACATGTTTGCTCCGGGCCAAGCGATCACTTCAACATGGTTGAACGGGGGAACCAGCACAATTAGCGGAACCTCCATGGCCTCTCCTCACGTCGCTGGTGCAGCCGCAGCGATTTGGGGCAGCAACCTCACCCAAAGTTCTGCAGTCGTCAACAGCGTCTTACTTGCGTCGACAAGTTCAAACAAGCTTTCAAATGTCGGAACCGGCTCACCAAACTTATTGTTGTACCTTGAGGCTGGTTCTGGCACCCCGCCTCTTGCTCCTCGCAATGTCACCGCCGTCGCCGGACAAGGAACCGCCACAATTTCATGGAGTGCCCCAACAGACCCCGGCACAAGTGCCATTAGCAGTTACACCGCGACATCACTGCCCGGCAATCAAACGTGTACCTGGACTACCGGCCCACTGTCGTGCACAATCTTTGGGCTTGTGCCGAATATCAGCTACACCTTTACCGTCACCGCAACGAATTCATGGAACACTTCCCCAAGCTCACAACCGAGCAACGGCGTCACCATCGCCGAAACAAACGACTACTTCGCTTCAGCGCAACTCTTGTCTTCCAACAGTGGAACGCTCAATGACTCAAACACAAATGCAACACTCGAAACCAATGAGCCAGCATTGTCAGCAGCAGGCACTGGCGGCGGAGCATCAGTGTGGTACAAGTTCACACCAACCAATACCGGGACATTGACTGTTGATACTTCTGGAAGCGTATTTGACACCGTCCTGGCCGCATTCTCTGGTTCAAGCATTTCCAACCTGACAACCGTCACCTTTAACGACGATTACGCGGGAGCATTAACCAGTTCTATCAACTTCACAGCAAATGCTGGAACCACTTACTACTTACGCGTTCACTCTTGGGGTCCTGCTCGTGGAGCGATCAAACTCAACTGGTCGCATGTCGCGTCATGTTCGAGCACCGTTGCTGGCGATCTTTTCTGTTCACCCGTCGCACGTACGGGCAGTAGTCAAACGACAACAACCAACAACACAAACGCATCCCTCGAGACCAATGAGCCAAGTTCATCGCTTGGCTCTGATTCAGGTTCAATTTGGTACACCTACACCCCAACAGCTGATGGTTCACTGACACTTTCAACCACGGACAACACCGTCCCTTCAACAGTCAGTGTTTTTCTAGGTTCTAGTTTTTCTACGCTTTTCCGTCCGCAGGGTTGGAACGATGTCGGCGGTCAAAATAACTACACCTCGTCACCCATCAACGTTGTCAAGGACGCGAATTACTACATTCGTTTGGTCAGCTTTGGACAGACACGGGGCACCCTGTCGTTAACGCACACCTTTATCGCAACTCCTGTTTCAACGACGCCATCAGTCCCGCGCAACGTTGTCGCAACAGCATCAACGAATGACGGAACAATTGACATTTCATGGGTAGCACCAGCATCAGATGGTGGAAGCCCAATTTTGTCGTATGAAGCAACAGCGGCTCCCAGTGGTCAAACCTGCATCGTGAGCGCAACAGCACTTTCATGTTCCATTGGCGCACTCGAAAACTGGACTGCCTACACCGTCAGCGTCTCCGCTCGCAACGGTGTCGGTCGTAGTTCGCCTGCTTCAGCCCTAGGAAATGTTCGTCCAGGTACCACCGATGACTTCTTTGCAACGCCACGTTCGACGCAAGGTTTAACTGGAAGTTCGACATCAAAGACCAACTTCGCAACCGTCGAAGTCAATGAACCAAATCATGCTGGTTACGCAGCTTCACACTCGGTGTGGTTCACCTACACCGCTCCCGCCACAGGACAACTAGAAGTCAGTACGGCGGGTTCAAATTTTGACACCTTGCTCGCGGTGTACACCGGAAGCAACCTTGCCAATTTGACGGTTGTTGCATCTAACGACGACATCAAATCCGATCCATCAAGCGCCGTGAGTTTTGCCGCTGTTGCGGGACAGACTTACCGCATCGCAGTGGATGGCTATGCCGGACTTACCGGAAACGTCACGCTCAACTGGGATCTCAAATTGCCTTTACCTCCAACTGCACCGACCGATGTTCGTGCTGTCTCATCTCGAAGTCGTCAAGTCGAAGTTTCGTGGACGTCTCCAGCCGATCCTACTTACCCCGTCACGCTGTACACAGCGACTGCAACACCAGGTGGCCAAACCTGCGTTTGGTCGCAAGGACCATTGAACTGTCTGATCAGCAATCTCGTCAATGGAACCTCGTACACCATTACCGTGATTGCACAAAATGCTGTCGGGAGTAGCCCACCATCAGCGCCCTCAAATGCGGTGACACCGCGCACGATGACCCGCGTCACGACAAACAGTCATTCATGGGGCATTGACCGAATCGATCAAACGTCGTCAGAACTTGATGGACAATTCTCCACGGCGAATCGTGGCAGCAACGCAATTGTCTTTGTCGTTGATACCGGCATCGCGAATAACTCCGAATTCGCTGGGCGCTTGCAGACGGGTTATTCCGCCATCAACGATGCCAATGGAACCGTCGACTGCCAAGGTCATGGCACCCACGTTGCGTCTACAGCCGTCGGTACTTCGTACGGTGTCGCCACTGACGCACTCATTGTCCCTGTGCGCGTTCTTGATTGCACTGGGTCAGGTTTAACATCGGGAATCCTCGCCGGCCTCAACTATGTGGCCACTTACCCGCTGAAGGGAAAACGTGCAGTTGTCAACATGAGTCTTGGAGGCTCAGCAAGCGCAGTGCTTGATGCAGCTGTTTCCCATTTAGCAGAACTCGGAATAATTGTTGTCGTAGCCGCAGGTAATGAAACTGTCCCAGCTTGCGAAGTGTCACCAGCTCGCGAACCAACCGCGATCACTGTTGGTGCAACCGATATCTCCGATACGCGTGCCTTTTTCTCAAACTACGGATCTTGTGTTGATATCTTTGCCCCTGGCTATGACATCGAAGGCGCGAGCATCGATCCGGCATACGAAAGTGTTTCAAAGAGTGGAACCTCAATGGCATCACCGCATGTTGCCGGAGCTGCAGCAATTGCACTCACAACTTTCCCATCAGCGAGTCCAGCCCAAGTTGTGGATTTACTCAACAGCGACGCAACAACGGGCATCATCAACGATGCAGGAACAGGTTCTCCCAACCGCCTACTTATGGTTGCTGGCTCACATCTTGGTGTTGAAACAACTCCTGCCACAATGAAATCAATCAACCCCCAACGAATTTTTGATACTCGAAATGGAGAAGGTGGCGTTCCAGTTCGCCGAATTGGTGGCAACTATGTCTTGGAAGTGCAAGTGTCAGGTAAGAACAACATCGCGCCAACGGGCGTCAACGCAGTCTCGCTGAACGTCACTGCAACAAACGCATCGGGCACTGGTTATGTCACTGTGTACCCATGTGGTAGCCGCCCTGAAATTTCAAGTCTTAATTTCAATGCTGGCGACACCGTTCCCAATGCAGTTATCGCTCGCCTGTCTGACACGGGAACACTGTGCTTCTACAGCAATGTTGCTGTCGACATCATCGCCGATATCAATGGGTCGCTTTTGGACGGCAATGGATTTAACCCCACGATGCCGTCTCGCCTATTTGACACTCGAGTCGGTATTGGCGGAGTGCCTGTGCAAAAAGTTGGGCAACTTGATGGATCAGGTGCGGCGCTCGAAGTTTCTGTGTTAGGTCGAAATGAAATTCCTTCATCTGGAGTCACCGCAGTTTCAATGAATGTGACGATCACCAATACAGTTGCCTCAGACGCCGGTGGCTACGTGAGCGTCTATCCATGCGGCACTCGTCCGAATGTATCAAGCTTGAACTTTGTCTCAGGACAGACCATTCCGAACGCGGTACTCACTCCGTTATCAGCAACTGGAACTATCTGCTTCTATGTCTACGGTCAAGCCGACATCATTGTTGATATCAATGGCAATTTCGAATCTGGCCTTGGCTATTCACCGATCTCTCCCAATCGCGTGGCCGATACTCGCGCTGGGGTGGGTGGCGTTGCTGTGCAATCAGTTGGCGACATTGCAGGTAATGGAACTCCACTTGAAGTGTCAATTGCTGGCACATCTGGTATTCCATCGAGTGGAGTCACCGCCGTTTCTTTGAACGTCACCGCTCTCGGAATTTCCACCTCGTCATACGGCGGATACGTGACGGTGTATCCGTGCGACAGTCGCCCCAATGCATCGAACCTGAACTTCGTCGCCGGACAGGTCGTCCCCAACGCGGTGATTGCCCCAGTTTCAACTCGGGGAACCGTGTGTTTCTACGTCTACGGCATCGCCAACATTTTGGTTGACGTGAACGGTTACGTGAGCAACGTCGCCTAGCCCTAAGCCGGTCGGTGAAAAACTGCGTTGGTGATGGTCACAAGTATTTCTTCACCATCAATCGTCGCCAAACCATCAGCTACCAACGAATACTTTGAATGTTCATGAGTCTGTGTTGAATCGCACGGTGGCCATGTGAGTGTCACTGAACTATTAGCAGCGACATTCGCCAAAGGTGTTCGTCCAGTATTTGCGAAGCGAGCAATGTCGTTTGTCAACACTGGGCGCAATGCAACAACATGCGAACGTTCATTGCTATTGGTAATGAGATACACAAACTCGCGACCAGCCAGATGTTCGCCAATGTGAGTTGGCTCAATCTTGACGCTCAACGGTGAGTCCCCCACGAATCCCAGTGAGTCATCGTGTCTGACGGCAAACGGTGAGCCGGCTTGAAATCATCACCCGTGTAATAAGCAACGGGGAAAAGAACTGTCTGGGTCCAATCTTCGGGAATGCCTAATAGTTCGGAAATTGCTTTTTCTTGGAACAAGTGAATCGTGGTCCATGCAGTTCCGAGACCGCGTGAACGTAACGCCAACATGAAACTCCATGCCGCAGGAAGAATTGATCCGTACGTACTTGCCTGAGCAATCACCATAGGTACCGACTCAACTCGACCGCGTACACAAGCAATCACAAACACCGGAACTTGTTCAAGAATTTCGCCAAGATAACCCGCTGATTCCATGACCTTAGGCATGACATGTTCACGCGGATCACCAGGTTCAAGCGGCGGCGGATAACCCGAGCCCGCCATCATTTCTCCGCCACTGCGATACGCATCGGCGATGAACTTCTTTTTGACCGGATCGGTGATCACAACAAAGGCCCAGTTCTGAGCATTTGTTCCGGTTGGAGCTTGCATTGCAATATCAATGCAGTCCTGAATCACTTGCGGCTCAACCTCACGAGTGAGATCAAGCCGCTTGCGTACTGAACGAGTAGTTGTCAAAAGCTTGTCGGTGGCAACACGATCAATTGTCATGGTTTGACATTAGGACAATTCTTTGTCACTTCACACCATGACGCTTTTGCACCGTTGTGGCCAGTCGCAACCATGGCCCAAGCAGCTCCAACCGACGAAGCAGCAATCAGCACGCTGACGACAACGACGATTGCTTTCTTGGCGAACAATGCTGGCTTGTAACGACGGACCAGCATGACTGCGAGCAAAATCGCGAACAGAATGATCGACAACAGACGGGTTGTTTCACCAAGCTGCGCATGATGTTCAAGAGTCGCAGTATGGTCCACCTTCTCTTCAAGAGCCTCACCACTACCTGCGGCCAAAATCGTGCCGATTGCACCGATGAACGAGATACCGGTCGCCCACCAGCCAAAACGTGCAAAATACTTCGGGAATATCGCCAAGATAATGGCCCCGAGAGCCGCCATGGGCACCATGACCACAGGTAAGTGAACGAGTAAGGGGTGGGCTGGGAGGCCGAAAAGGTTGTTGAGTTCCATGGGTTACGGTCTAACCCACATCAGCGACAATCCCCTGTATAAGTACCTAAAACTTGCGCACTTCTTACATCCTCAGGCCGAGCCTTGTGAATACCCGAGTGGTTTTGTCAGGAATTGCTCGTAGAGTCATTTTCATCATCTGCTCGGACATTCCGAGCCACAACCCAGGAGATTCACCATGACTGTTCGTCTCGGAGATACCGCCCCCGATTTCACCGCCGAAACCACCCAAGGAACCATCAGTTTTCACGACTGGCTGGGCGACTCTTGGGGCGTGCTTTTCAGCCACCCCAAAGACTTCACCCCGGTGTGCACCACCGAACTTGGTTATGTCGCCAAGATCAAGCCCGAATTCGATAAGCGCAATGTCAAGGTCATCGGCTTGTCGGTCGACTCAGTCGAAAGCCACGTCAAGTGGGAAGGCGACATTGGCGAGACTCAGGGTACGCCCGTCAACTTCCCCATGATTGGTGATACCGATCGCAAGGTCTCCGATCTGTACGACATGATTCACCCAAATGCGAATGACACCATGACTGTGCGCAGCGTGTTCGTCATTGGTGCTGACAAGAAGATCAAGCTCACCATCACCTACCCCGCTTCGACGGGTCGTAACTTTGATGAAATTCTCCGGGTCATTGACTCGTTGCAATTGACCGCGAAGTACAAGGTTGCCACTCCGGCCAACTGGACTGACGGTGGTGATGTCATCATCGGTGCTGCAGTTTCCGATGACGAAGCCAAGACCTTGTTCCCTCAGGGTTGGAAAACCGTGAAGCCGTACTTGCGAGTTTTGGCACAGCCGAATAAGTAACTA
>Ga0209297_1001847_pt1 | contig 12090 bp, 12 predicted proteins | sample S_130805_MF_Meta_FD_187322 | JGI IMG/M metagenome (GOLD analysis project Ga0209297, IMG submission 187322) | Freshwater microbial communities from Lake Simoncouche, Canada to study carbon cycling - S_130805_MF_MetaG (SPAdes) (version 2) | ecosystem: Environmental > Aquatic > Freshwater > Lake ... | reverse complement strand
ATCTTTGGCAGCTTCATTAAGTTTTGCATTATCTAGAAAAACTCGGCCTTTACGGCGATCTTCGCGACCAATAAAAATATTCTGTGCCACTGTCAAATCTGGCATCAAGTTCAATTCCTGGTGGATAATGCTAATTCCTAATTTCTGCGCCTCGTTTGGGCTAGTTACATTTACGCTGTTTCCCTGATAAACAATCTCGCCAGTGTCCTTCTTATAGATTCCAGAAAGGATCTTCATTAGGGTCGACTTGCCTGCACCATTTTCGCCAACTATCGCGTGCACTTCACCCTTATTTAAATCAAAATGCACATTATTAAGTGCCTTTACTCCAGGGAACTCCTTGCTTACTCCAGTTAAGGATAAGAGTTGAGTTGGTGCCATTAGTTCCCCCATTTACCTATTTAACCTGAATCTTAATGTTTAGTAATACTAAATCATAATGGCCGGGATTTCTCCCGGCCATTACAACTAACAATTACAAATCAATCGATTAAATCGAATTATTCGTAAAGGTTTCCGGCGATCTTTGGATCGGCGATGTTCTTCTTATCGTAGTAGTAGAAACCAGTGTCGATAAGGTTCTTTGGAACTGTCTTGTTGCGAACGTAGTTAACTAGCGCTTCAACAGTCTTAGCTCCGATACCCATTGGGCTCTGTGTAATCGCACCTGATTGTAGGCCTGACTTGATGTTAGCCATTTGTTGCTTGCCTGAGTCAAATCCGATCAACTTAACTTTACCCTTGGTCAACTTAGCTGCCTTGAATGCTTGTCCAGCACCAATTGATACACCTTCGTTGGTTCCGTAGATACCCTTTAGATCCTTGTTAGCAACAAGAGCTGCGCTAACGATTTCTTGTGCCTTTAGAGCGTCTCCACCTTCTGAGTATTGAACAGGAAGAAGAGTGATGCTCTTGTACTTAGCCTTGATGCGGTTTACGAAACCGTCGCGGCGATCAATACCAGTTTGGTTTGTTTGTGAGTGACCAACAACCAAAACCTTACCCTTGCCACCGATTAGAGCAGCCATCTTGTCTGCTGCAAGTGAACCAGCAGCTGTGCTGTTTGTGTAAGCAACGCCAAGTGCACAGTCAGATGAAGCACCTAGTGCAGGAACTCCGCCGGTGCAGCTAGCAGCTGTATCGAACATGTAAACAGGGATGCCTGCAGTCTTAGCAGCCTTTAGGTGTGAAACAGATTCTGTTGTACCTAGAGCAGCGTAACCGATTGCATCTGGCTTAAGAGCAATTGCAGCGTCAAGCATTTCTAGTTGCTTGTCGATCATTGTTTCGTTTGCAGGACCTTGGAAGTGAATAGTTGCATTCATCTTCGCAGCTTGGTCTTCTGCACCCTTTTTAACTGCTTGCCAGAATTGGTGAGTTTCACCCTTTGAAACTAATTCAAGCTTTAGTGTCTTGTCAGCAGCGTTAACAGCTGAACCTGTTCCGACAACTAGTGCCATTGCTGATGCAACAGCAACGATAGTTAGAACTTTCTTCATTTGTTTCCTTTCGAAAGCAGCGGAATCGCTGTGGGGGTAGCCTATAAACGATGTGCCCTAAGCGTCTAGATGGAAGTTGCCTATAGAGGCGTGGTCTGGCCATTGTTACCAAATCGTTATTTCAGGGGTGATTCCTAGCCCAACTTATCCAAGGTTGTAAGCGTGAATCGCGGTCTTGCTCCAGAAGCACTCACTCTCGCTTGGACTCAGTCCCATGGTCAAAGACTCTGCTAATCCGACGACTTCTGCATAGCTCGCTGCCAGAGTTGCAACTGGCCAATCAGATCCAAACATCAGGCGGTCTGGTGTAAAAATTTCAATCAAGTGATCCGTGTAAGGGAGAAAATCTTTAACCTGCCAATTATTCCAATTGGCTTCGGTAACTAATCCGGAAATTTTACAAAGAACATTTGGGAATGATGCAAGTTCGGTAATTAATTCCTTCCAGGGTTGCATCTCTTCTTTTGAAATATATGGTTTAGAAATATGGTCCATTACAAATTGCACATCTGGACAGGCCTTAACCATTTCAATCGCCCCTGGTAACTCTGGAGACTTGGTTAGTAAGTCATAAGTTATTCCAAGTGGGCCAAGTTTTTGTACATTGCGAATACTCTCTTCGCGGGCCAAGTAATTTGGATCCACATGATCTTGGGCAATATCACGGATACCTTTTAAATAATTAGCACCGGGCAGGTCTAGGTATTTATGTAAATGTTCAATTGCGTCTGGTGCATCAATCTTTAACCAACCAACTACTCCTGCAACTAGCTCATCACTTTCGGCGATAGCTAACAAATCTGGAGTTTCGGCATAATCAGTAACTGTTTGAACTAGAACTGTTTTAGTAATTCCAGAACCTGAAATAGCCTCGCGCAGATCTGACATCAAAAAGTTTCTGCGAATTGGTTGCAAATCTTCGCCGGTTATCCAATCTTGGTCACGTACTGCGAGATCCCAGATATGGTGGTGTGAATCAATCCTCATGGCTTAGCCGACAGCGACAATATTATTTAGTGGTTTGCCTTCCGCAAGTAATTTAAGTTGAGACTCAACTAATTTGCGGCCACGTGGTTCAAAGGCAGTTGAATTTCCGCCAACATGGGGGACGAGAAGTAAGTTCTTTGCACTCCAAAGTGGATGCCCAGCAGGCAGCGGTTCTGGATCTGTTACATCTAGCGCTGCATGCAATCTTCCAGAATTTAACTCAGCAATTAGAGCTTCAGTATCAATGATTGGTCCGCGCGCAACATTCACGATCAAGGCGCCATCTTTCATCTTTGCTAAACGTTCTTTGTTGAACATATGCCTTGATTCAGGCGTAAGCGGAAGAATTAAAATCACAATATCAAGGCTTGGTAGGTGCTTATCTAATTCATCAATCTTTATTGATCCGTCACGACCAGATTTCGAGAAGCTTGTGACGCTAACATCAAAGCCAGAAAGGTTTTTAACAACTTGCTTTCCAATTGAACCAAAGCCAATTACACCGATTTTGCTATCAGACAATGAGGTAAATCTACGGTGGTTCCAGGTACCAGCTACTTGATCGCGAATGAACTCTGGAAAACCGCGTCGTGAAGCAAGGGCTAGACCAACGGCAAGTTCTGCGGTCGATGCATCATGAACTCCACTTGCGTTGCAGAGAGTTAGGCCAGGTCGAACATATGCAAGAGCATCGTCGTAACCAGCATTTGGCATCTGTAAAACTTTTAAATTTGGCATCTTTGCGGCATATGCCAGAGCAGGCGCGCCACCCATATAAGAAGGTACAAAAAATTCAATCTTTGAAAGATCTGATGAATCAAGTGGAAAATCTGCAGGAGAATGTAGAACAACGCCTTCTGGAACATTCAAATCTGGCCACTGGGTCCATGCAACAACTTTATTCATTGAAATTAACGCCTCTCCGCAATAACCTCGACAGTATTAACTAATCTACCAATACCAGCTACATCAATTTGAACTACATCATCAGCGGCTAGTGAAATATCAAGTGGCGGAACGATTCCGGTACCAGTAGATAAAACAACGCCATGTGGAAAATCTTGGCATCTAAATAGATAGGCGATTAAATCTTCAAGGGTTCTATTAAGCGAACCGAGTGAGGTTTCAGCTTCCCATGCAATATTTGTGCCATGAATTATCTTCGCCTTAATTGTCATCTCATTTGCGCTCGGAGCCAACCATGACGGAGTTATATCTGGCCCTATTGAAGTGGACCCAATATAAATCTTTGCTTGCGATAGGTAGAGCGGATTTTCACCTTCGATTGTGCGAGCGGTCATGTCATTGCAAATAGCGTAGCCAATAATTTCGCGATGCTTATTTATATAGATAGCAACTTCTGGTTCTGGGACAGAGGCATCTGAGTCATAACGAATTCCCACTTTTTCATTAGACCCACGGGCGCGAACTGCATTTGATTTAAAAAATAACTCTGGGCGATCGGCTTCATAAACTCTTTGATAAACATCAGGGACACCAGACTCTTCTTTTCTAGCATCGCGTGATCGCAGATAAGTAACACCAGCGCCCCACAATTCAATCTCTGGCGCAATCGGCGCAACAACGCTCCCTGTTATTTGCTCGGAAGTTTTTGTTACTGCGCTCTTTAATTCTGCAAGCGTTAAATGCATTGCCTGTGTGAGTGTTGGAATTTGCGCAACACTTGAATGCTTGCCATCGACCGTTACCGCAAACTGATAGTCGTTAGTAGTTGTTTTTACAATTGAGAATTTCATATTGGCATTCTTTCTATTAGTCCGGCGTCTTCAAGTTGGGTCCAAATATCTGCGGGTAAATCTAGATCAAAATCAGCCATATTCGAGGTGAGCTCTGAACTATTGCGGGATCCGGTCAGAACCGAAGTTACTGCTGGATGACGCAACGGAAATTGTAGAGCTGCAGCAGTTAGTGGGATGCCAAGATTTTTTAGGAATGCGCCAATAGCTTGGGCCTTTGCAATGATTTCATCCGATGCTGGCAGGTATTCAAAAGTTGCTCCAGGTTTTGGATCTGCAAGAACTCCCGAATTAAAAACCCCACCAATTGTTATATCTACCTTTCGCTCAAGTGCGTAAGGCAACAATTTATTCTGGGCGCTCTGGTCGAGCAAGGTATATCTGCCAGCAAGAAGTGCAATATCTAGATCTACGTTCTTCATAATTTCAATTGCAGCATCGCAGAAATTAATTCCGATTCCAATCGCCTTGATAATTCCTTGGCGCTTAAAATCTGCAAGAACTGGATAAGCATCATTTATTGCCTGTGGGATATGGTTTTCAGCATCGTGCATAAGTGCGATATCAATATGGTCAACGCCCATTCGCTCAAGGCTTTCATTAAATGAGCGCTTAATGCCTTCAGCTGAATAATCAAAGACCGGTTGAATGTGTGGATCTGCATCTGGAAACCATGGGACTGGATCGGCTTTTTCTACCCAATTTAAAACTCGGCCAACTTTTGTTTGCAGTACAAATGGTTTGGATACTTTCCCCAAAATTCGCCCGAGCCGTTGTTCGGCGAGACCATGTCCATATAGTGGAGCGGTATCGAAATAATTCATGCCGCTTTCGAGTGCGGTATTAATTAATTGGTCGCTCTCTGCAATATCAACAGATTTGAATAGCCCCGCAAGTGGGGCAGTGCCAAGGCTTAATCTCGATATTTCGAGGTCTACGCGCTTCATCCCAACTTTCTGGTTATGTCGCGCCATGAAAATTATCGTATAGGATTTTTCCTAATAAGCGAAGAGTTCATATCCGAAATTGCAAAGGAAGCGCATGCCGAAGATAACTGGCTTTAAAACTGTCGATGTCAGATTTCCAACTTCACGTGGCTTAGATGGTTCGGATGCAATGAACAAAGAGCCGGATTATTCGGCGGCGCTAGTAATTCTTGAAACAGATGATCCATCTTTAGAAGGCCATGGTTTTGTATTCACTTGTGGCCGCGGTAATGATTTGCAATGCGATGCAATTGAATTATTGGCACCTTATGCAGTTGGCCGAGACCTTGAAGATCTTTCAAAGAGTATGGGTGAATTCGCAAGAAGCTTGGTACGCGATTCGCAGATTCGTTGGCTCGGGCCTGAAAAAGGTGTAACTCAAATGGCAGCCGGCGCAGTTGTAAATGCTGCTTGGGATCTTGTTTCAAAGTTTGCAAAGAAGCCACTATGGAAACTCTTATCTGATTTGTCACCAGAAGAAATTGTTGAATTAATTGATTTCCGTTACATAACCGATGCACTTACACCAGATGAAGCACTTGCAATTTTACGTAAGGCTCAACCAAATCGTGCCGCAAATGAAGCACAGTTAATTAGAGAAGGTCTGCCGGCATATACAACTACACCAGGTTGGTTGGGATATACCGATGAGAAGATGGTCCGTCTTGCAAAGCAAGCAGTTGCAGATGGCTACAAATTAATTAAATTGAAGTGCGGTGGAAATTTAGATGACGACAAGCGCAGATTGCGTCTTGCTCGCGAGGCGGTAGGCCCTGATATCAAGATTTCAATCGATGCCAATCAAGTTTGGGATGTTAACCAGGCAATTGAATGGATCAAGGGAATTGGCGATGTAAATCTGCACTGGGTTGAAGAACCAACCAATCCTGATGATGTTTTAGGTCATGCAACAATTGCAAAGGCAATTGCACCAGTTCGTGTCGCAACTGGCGAGCACGGAATGAACCGCATTATTTTTAAGCAGATGTTGCAGGCTAAATCTTTCGCCTTCGTTCAAATTGATGCGACGCGAGTAGCAGGCGTAAATGAGAACTTGGCAATTATTCTGATGGCGGCAAAATTCGGTGTCCCAGTTTGCCCACATGCTGGTGGTGTTGGATTGTGCGAAATGGTTCAACATCTTGCAATGTTTGATGCGGTTGCAGTAACTGGACATCATGCAGATCGCGTCGTTGAGTTTGTTGATCACCTACATGAACACTTTGTAGTTCCAACTAATATTCAAAATGCACATTACATGCCACCGATTAAACCTGGTGCTGGTTGCGAGATGTATGCCCAGACAATTACAGACTTCACGTTCCCAACCGGAAAAGAATGGATAACCGCATGAGTACAGAGTTCGCAGGTCTAACCGCAGTTGTTACTGGTGCCGGTTCAGGTATCGGTCTTTCTACAGCGAAGATTTTGAAAGAGCGTGGCGCAACGGTTTACGGCTTCGATTTAGCAGAAGGCGGCATGTCTGGAATCGCTACCTGGGTGCAATGCGATGTTGGCGATGATGCCTCAGTCCTTAAAGCTTTTGAAGGAATTAGTAAATTAGACATACTTATTAATAACGCAGCAATCAGCGCAGTCGGAACAATTGAAGCCAATCCTTCGGAAGAGTGGCTAAAAGTTATGAATGTAAATGTTCTTGGAATTGTACGTACTTCTAAATCTGCACTTCCACTATTGCGCAAAAGCAAGAGCGCGGCAATTGTTAATACTTGTTCAGTAGCTGCTACTGCGGGAATTCCAAAGCGCGCGGTCTACAGTGCATCAAAGGGCGCAGTTCTATCTTTAACTCTCGCAATGGCTAACGATCACATCGCTGACGGTGTTCGCGTTAACTGTGTAAATCCGGGAACTGCAGATACGCCATGGGTACAACGTTTGTTAGCACAAGCAGCTGATCCGGTTGCAGAACGTAAAGCTCTAGAAGGTCGTCAACCACTTGGCAGATTAGTTTCACCAGAAGAAGTTGCTAGTGCAATCTGTTATTTAGCTAGTCCACTCCAAGGTTCAACCACAGGTACATCACTGACAGTTGATGGCGGAATGCAAGGGCTACGCATTCCAAAGTAGGTTTTATTTTTTTTAATTGAGCGTGCCACGCTCAAAGGAATCCATTTAATACTGATGCGTAACCGTATCTATTGTGTGTTTACAGGCATACCCTCATTAACAACATTGAGGTGCAACTGGTGCCTCGATCCAATGGAAAGGTAATAATCAATGAACAAGGCAAATCCAATTCCCCTTGGCTTACTTGGTTATGGCATGTCAACGGTTTTACTCAGCTTCGCAAATATGGGGACATACGCTGCTGGCGGAATGGTTTTCTCAATGGCGATCTTCTTCGGTGGAATCGCACAAGCAATGGTCTGCGTAATGCTTTATTCGAAGGGCGATACTTTCGGAACAACCGCCTTTGGTGGATACGCATTCCTCTGGCTTTCATTTGCATTCATAAATATCGGCGGCGCCCACGGATGGTGGACCGTTGGAAATAAAGATGTTGGTTATTACTTGCTTCTGTGGGCGCTATTTACTGCGGGCCTTGCAATGGCCTCAACAGTCGCTCCTAAAGTTCTAACAATCATTCTACTTATGACAATTGTTCTTCTTGGCTCACTTGGTATTGGTGCAATAAATGACATGGCATCGCTATCAAAGTTTGGTGGCTATGAAGGAATTCTTACTGGAGCACTAGCGATCTACCTTGCTTTTGCTTTCTTAATTAACGAGACACATGGAAATAGCAAGTGGCCAGTTGGGTCACCGTTCCGGGGATAAAAAGCTAAGAAAATTTGCCCTGCCTCGGCCGTGGTTGAAGCAGGGCAAATTTCTGAAATTTCAGTTTTTTCATTGCCCTAACGAAAAAGAGAACATAGGATATTAATATGGAACTAATCGAATTCAAGCCGACAAAAGAGCAACTCAACTACACATTTGGTGGAGCTGCGCCAGTTATGAAAATCAAACCTGGCACCGCACTAAAACTTTGGTCTGAGGATGCATTCAATAACACAATTAATAAAATTACCGATCTTTCAAGTGAGAAAGTTGATTTGCGATTTGTAAATCCGCAAACTGGCCCGTTTTATGTTGAAGGTGCCGAACCGGGAGATGCGCTCGCAATTCATATTGTTGATATGAAGCCAGCCCGTGGACATGGCGCTTCAAGCACGATTCCTTTTTTCGGGGGATTAACTTCGACAGATAGAACTGCAATGTTGCAGGATGCGCTGCCGGATACAACTTGGATTTATGAAGTAAATAGCGCAAAGAACACCGTTGGATTTCAATCCCGCTTTGGCGATTTTGCAGTCGAACTACCTATTGAATGCATGTTCGGAACTATTGGTGTTGCACCAGCTGGTGGCGAAGTTCGCTCAGCGCTAGTTCCTGAAAGATTTGGCGGCAATATGGATTCACCTGAAGTTCGTAAAGGTGCAACCGTTTATCTTGGAGTAAATGTTGAAGGCGCACTATTTTCTGTTGGTGATGGACATTATCGCCAAGGTGAAGGTGAAGCATGCGGTACCGCTGTCGAAGGTGCCATGGATTCAATAATTATTGTGGATTTGATTAAGGGCGCAGCACCTGCCTGGCCACGAATTGAAAATGATGAATTTTATATGGCTGTTGGTTCATCGCGGCCAATGGAAGATTCTTGGCGAATAGGACAAGTGGAATTGATTCGCTGGTTCCAAGATCTATATGGCCTGCATCAAATGGATTCTTATCAATTACTTTCACAAATAACGAAAGTCCCAGTAGCTAATGTCGTTGATGCAAACTTCAGCGTTGTTATAAAAGCTGCCAAAGAATTGCTGCCAAATGTAAGTGCTTTCAAGGGTATGCATGCAAGTCTTAAAGAGAGAGCAAAAGATCTGAAGCTTTAAATCCGCGACTACGAAAGGATTAAAAATGGATCTAAAAATGAAGGGCATGAACGCCATTGTTACTGGCGGCACTAAGGGAATTGGCCATGCAATTGTTGAAGCGCTAATTGGCGAAGGTGTGAATGTTGCATTTTGTGCTCGTAATGCAGATGAAGTTAAAAAAGTTGAATCTGATCTCAGCAAGAGTGGTGCGAAAGTTATTGGCACCAGTGTTGATGTTGGTAATGCAGCTCAACTTACAAAATGGGTAAATGACTCTGCCAAAGCGCTAGGCGGGCTAGATATTGTTGTTTGTAATGTGAGCGCGCTAGCTATTCCAGAGAGTGAAGAGAATTGGCAAGCATCGTTAAATGTTGACGTGATGCATACAGTGCGAACTTGCACCGCAGCAATTCCATACCTAGAAAAAAGCAAGAACGCTTCTATTGTAAATATTTCAAGTGTTTCAGGTCGCGAAGCAGACTTTGCTGGCGGACCATACGGAACCGCAAAGTCAGCAATTATTGCTTACACCGCACATCTCTCATTCTCACTTGCCGCGAAGAACATTCGCGCAAATACCGTTTCACCAGGAAATACTTATTTCCCAGGTGGCGTATGGGAGAACATCGAAGGTGGAAACCCAGATCTCTTCAAGTTTGCAATGGGTCTAAACCCAACTGGAAGAATGGGAACTCCAGAAGAGCAAGCGTATGCAGTAACTATGTTGGCAAGCCCAAGAGCTTCACGTATTTCAGGAACCAACTTGGTTGTCGATGGCGCATTGACTCGCGGAATTCAATTCTAAAGAGTTAAAAGTTTTATCAATAAGCTCGCAACAATAGTTGCGGGCTTATTGTTTTTCTTCAAGAATTAATGAGACTGAATTTATGCACCAACGTTGATCTGTTGGCACGTCATATCCTTCGCCTTCAAATACATGTCCTAAATGTGAGCCACAATTTGCACATCGAACTTCAGTACGAACTCTCATACCGAGTGAACGATCTTCGATTAATTCAACTGCATCATCTTTAGTTGGCGCATAAAAAGATGGCCAACCACATCCAGAATGAAACTTAGTTTCACTCTTAAACAATTCGTGGTTGCAGGCTTTGCATCGGTAACTACCAACCTTGTCGCTATCTGTGTATTCGCCAGTAAATGGGCGCTCTGTTGCACCATGGCGTAGAACTTCAAATGAGATTGGATCTATTTTAGAAGCGAGCTCGGCATCATCAATCTGCACCGGATATTTCGCTTTGTTGCTCATCTCATTGCCTACTTGGTTGCTCATGTCTGCATATTACGCAATGTTTCTGACCGGTGCCAGATATAGAACTAGATAGAATTAACCCATGCGCAAGTTAGCGAAGAGAGTTCGAAAGCTCTTTGCGGACCGCAAAACCTGGGTCCGTCTCATAGTTGTCACTGCAATCGCCTCTGGTGTTGCTTGGAAGTTGGGAGACGTGTTACTAAAAAATGGTGGGGTAGTTGCTGCAATTATCTGTGCTTTGAGTATTCGAATCTCACTATATAAATCGGTACGCGAAGGCTTTGGTCAGATTGTCGGAACTGCGATTGGCGCAGGCGTTGCACTCACTTGTGTCTCGATCTTCAACTTTGGTGTCATCTCGGTTTCTATGACAGTTCTGCTCTGCTCGGTCGTAGCAAGAGCGCTGCACTTAGGCGAAGTCGCATCAGTAAACGTTCCAGTAACAGCGCTAATTGTTATTGGGCCAGGGCTAAGTGAGAGCACTGCACTTTCCAGATTATCTTCAACCTTAATTGGCGCTGCTGTTGCAATTATTTTCTCCTACTTTGCACATGCGAAGACGCCAGCCGCAAGAATGGTAGACAAGATAAGTTCACTAGCAAATAAGTGCGCAAAGTTATTGGGCGAGATGTCTGAAGGTGTCGCTTCTGGTTACTCACAAGATGAAGCGGGAAATTGGTTAGCAAAAGCTCGGTTGTTAGTTGAAGAGATTCCCGGAGTTCGGGCGCAAGCAGTAGAAGCTCGCGGTCATGCAAAATGGTTTCCAACTGCGCAAGTTGATGAGGCCGAAGAACTTTATGTGAGAGGTGTTGCCGTTGAACACACAGTTGTTCAGGTTCGCACAATTGCGCGCACGCTCTTTGATTCTGCAGTTAAAGGTGGAATTGCCGAAGAGTCGAAACGCAACATTGCACAAGCCTTATCTGCTTTGAGTTACGCAGTTAGTTCAAAAGCTGATCAGATTAAATCTGCTGAAAGTATTGCTGAATCAAGAGAGGCAACTCAGGATGCAAGAAATGCTGGCGCAGCACTGGCTGATTCTTTAATGGATGCTTCAGATAGCGTTGATCAAGATCAAATTGTCCGTGGAATTTCTCTTGTCTCAAATATTTCGATCATTGCAGATTCCTTAGATGAATCTTCGCCAGCCTTGCACGATGTTTTTACGCCAGGGGAACCTGCCGTAAATCAAATTCTGAAAGTCTCACCAATGGAACAAGGCGCACGAGTTGGTGCACGAATAACGAAGCCATTTACCTGGCTTAAGCACCGCTTCCGTAATTATTTTTAAAAGCGATACGCCTAAATTTCTCGCATTCAAATTTCTCCCAATCGGGGAGAGGTTGTAGGCTCACCCTCTACTTCTAATGCCCCCCTAGCTCAGTCGGTAGAGCGTTTCCATGGTAAGGAAGAGGTCAACGGTTCGATTCCGTTGGGGGGCTCGGTTAAACTTAGTTCTAGATAAAACTAGATAAATAAGTATTTCCAGTTCAATCTATGTAGTACCCATGGCGGGATAGCTCAGCTTGGTAGAGCAAACGGCTCATAATCGTTGTGTCGCCGGTTCAAATCCGGCTTCCGCTACTCATAAAAAAGGTAAGAATTTTAGAAATGCGCAGGTTTGAAGTAACCTAGCGCTCTTAATTAAGAAGGAGCACCACTATGGCAAGCAAGAGCGCGGATGTACGCCCAAAG
>Ga0209297_1001836_pt1 | contig 12123 bp, 11 predicted proteins | sample S_130805_MF_Meta_FD_187322 | JGI IMG/M metagenome (GOLD analysis project Ga0209297, IMG submission 187322) | Freshwater microbial communities from Lake Simoncouche, Canada to study carbon cycling - S_130805_MF_MetaG (SPAdes) (version 2) | ecosystem: Environmental > Aquatic > Freshwater > Lake ... | reverse complement strand
AGCGAGTGCACGCTCTTCCGGCGAGGGTGCGATGGATTCGGGCGCAATTCGATCGGCAAGCCAACCATTGATCAACATCAACACAACAAAGGCGGTTACAAATACAGCTCCAAGTGATGCTTTTACGCCCAGAGTCCCCCAAAACACATCGCCGCGTCCGAGCATGTCATGCCACAACGCATCAACATAAAAACCCGAGATGCTCTTTGCTGAAAGAAACAAGACAACAATCAAGCCAATTACTGCTGTCGCAATAATGCGACTGCGGCCTGGACGCTTTAAGCGAAAACCGCCTTGAGGGTTACGAGGACGACGAGGAGGTAAGTCTGAAGGGTTGCGCACGCAGTGGAGATTAGTCGCCTATTGGCGCAATAAGGCATCGGCATCCAGCATGTGCTGTCGGATGAATATGCCCTGTTGGGAACTCGCTACCAAGACCTGTAGATCCTGCGAGCGAATTGTCTTCAGCATCAGCACAACTTGGACCATTTGGGTCGACCATCCAACACACTTTTGTACCTTGGTCCAACACCAAATATGCACCGCGGCTATACGCCATTCGAGCGATGTCTGAAACTTGCTGCTCTACTCGCTGCATTTTCATTTCGCGATACACGCTGCGAATGAGATTCGACATTTCGTCTTTATCTCCATTGCTTTGCTCTACTGCACGCTGAATTTTTTCACGCAATGGACGAATGGTTGATTCATCCATTGTTCGTGAAACAACTTGCATCACTGCGCTGCGAGTAACACGCTTTCGTAAATCTGCTTTCAAACTCTTGGACAAACTTTGTGCTCCAGCCATCGCCGCCGAGATCACGTCTTCTGCGAGTGCTTCCACATACATCTGCAAATGTTCATCAGCTGCTGGCAAAACTTTCTCTAAGGCAACAATTGATTTCTTGCCTTGCAGATAAGTGAGCATCGAGTTCTCTTCGTCCGCCAAAACGCGCTTCATTTTTCGAGTGATGAGCACAAGAATTGGCTCCAGGGCCGTATCTCGATGGTCAAAAACCCCTTGATCTACCTTCGGAACGACAACTTTTGGCTTAGCCGTTCGCGCAACTTCAGCGGTATTCGTTTGCTTGAGTCGAGCGAATAAATCATCTACTGATTTCTTTTGAGGAGTTGTTGCTGCCGGCTGTTTCTTTGCTTCTACAACTTCAACTGCTGCAACTGGCTGCTCAACAACTTCAGTAACTACTTGTTGAACCTCGGCGTCTTTGCGTTTTTTACCAAACAACTGCACGACTTCGGCAATGTGCTCCTGAGCTGGGGGCTCAGATGAAGGGTGTTCCGACATTCCTGCGGGCGCTTCATGCATTGCGATCACAGTGGTGTCTGGTGTTTCTTCAACAAGTTCTTCAACTTCAATTTCATCGGCAGCTTCAACAACTTCAGTTGTTTCAGTGATTTCAACGATCTCAACTGTGGTTGAATCAATCGACTCTGCGATTACACCAACTACTTTTTCAACTTCAATTGATTCCGATGACTGCGGGATCGCATCTGGGTCTTTGGTGTGATCAAAAAAGATAGGAGCTGTTGCATCGACTGGCGTGTTCAGCCCACTGATTCGCGCAACTTCTTCCGACAATTCATCAAATTCGGTTAAATCACCTACAACGTCATTGGCTGCAAGTCGTGCTCGATCAAATGCAGCAACTAAACGATCTCGATCGTGAATGAGATGTTCAATTTGTTCGCGTGCTAATTCACGACGTCGCGCCAATTCGCTCAAAACTTTTTCGCGATACTCACGTGCTTCAATAACCATTTCGCGACCTTGCTGTTTCGCAAGTTCAATTTCTGCCTCAACATCTGCAACCGCGTCATTTCGCTGGCGCGAGGATTCAATTTCAGCCTCTTGACGAATGCGTGCGGCATCGGAACTAGCTTCGCGCACTAAGCGCTCTGCGGTTTCTGCTGCACGCGCAATTTGCTGTTTCGCAGCTTCACGTGCAGTTGTGAGCACCCGCGCAGTTTCTTCTCCGAGAAGCGCCGTGACCATTTCTTCATCGATTGCACCAGGAGCCGACAGGCCACGGGTTTGCATCGAGCGAAGTTCACTTTCTAAAAAGCGTTCGCGCTCCTGAAGCCGTGCAAGTTCTGCAGAAACGCCACGCAACAAGTCGCGAACTTCTTCTTGTTCAAACCCACGCCTAACTACGCTGAATTGCGCAGAACCAACGGCCGCCGGTGAAGACGGGTCGGGGCGTGAAAACGAAATTGCCATGCAAACAACAGTACGCCCCGCCTAGAGCGAGATTGTGGCATTCGTGAGTCCACTGCCACCAAGGGACTCAAGCAGGGCTAATGCTTCGTCAAGATTTTCCACAGTTACGAGTTTCACCGCAGAACCAAGCACTGCACGCACAGCTGCTAATTCTTCTGGGGACTGTGATTTTGGAACGATGAACAACTTCGCACCTGCTGCTTTCACTGCCACCGCCTTTTGGGGCAATGCGCCAATTGCGCCAACAGTTTCATCCTCATTCATCGTCCCCGTTGCAGCTACTTTCACCCCGCCAAACAGATCGCCGGGTGTCAATTCATCAAGCAAAGCAAGGGTAAATGCGAGACCTGCAGATGGTCCACCAATGCGATCAGTGTCAATGGAGACTTCAAAAGGGAGGACGACTGTTCGCGTGTCAGCAGGAATGAATCCAATGATGGTTCGACCTGGCTCATCGGGACTTTCGATCAATTGCACCCGTCGATCCTCTGGCTCAGTAGCCATATGCGGGATAACGCCAATGGTCACAATGTCACCAGGTTCATACCCTTCCATTAACGGAGCCAATTCCGCCAAGGTTGGAATGGCTTTACCATCAAAAACCGTCAGCGTGTCACCTGGCAGTAGTTGCTTGCAAGCACTGAGTGTTACTGGAATATCCAAACACACGACTTCTTCAACAACCACGCTTCCAAGTTCAAATGAGGCATCGAGGCCCAGCTTCGTAAATGCCACATACTCAGCAATCTGCTTTGCAGTAGTCATGGATTGAAAGCCAAGTTGCTGCTGAGTTCCCGGTGTGCTTTTTCCAAACCTCTCCTCAAAAGACTGCACATCTACATCTGCGTCAATTGAACCAACGAATGTTTCAAGAGCGGAAAGCTGTCCACCAAAGGCAGTAACAAACAACACTGAATTAGTAGATGGATAACGAGTGACGTGCGCGAGTGCTTCCTTCGTGAATTCGAGTCTGTTCGCCACTGGTTCGGCCGAACCGGGCGCCACTTCCCAGAAACGCACTTGAATACTCGCCGCAACGACAATGCCAATAAGGGCCAACCAGGCGCAGGTCAGCAATGGCAATGCCCACCACAATTTGCGCAGTTCTGCTCTATCCGGTCGCGTTGGAGCAAGGGTCGGCGGTGGCAGCGGTACGCTATTTGGCATCGTGACGTCGTTGTTTTCGCTCATCGATCTACCTATTTTCGCTTCCACATTCGGTGTGACAGTAAGGGCTTTGCTTGCTTGTGTTTTGGCAATTGGCGCCCTCGTCGTTCTTGGTGGCACTAAGCCTGCCAGACAAGATCGCACAAATGTCGTTCAGGTGCGAACAAAGACAACTCCTCTATATACAGAGCCGTCAGAGAAGCAACGAAAGACCAGTGCCATTGGGCTTCTTGGTGGAAGCGTTCTTGCTGGAGCTTTGAGCGCAATTGTTATATCCGTCGTACTCGCCTACCTCGTCACCACACTGACGAGCTTGCTGAAATAGTCAACATGGCTCGAATACCAAAATACACATCGTTGAAAACAGTTAAAGCTGTAGTTACGGACTTTGACGGTGTTCACACTGACAACTTGGTATATGTGGACGAAAATGGAAATGAAAGTGTGAGATGCAGCCGTTCGGATGGAATGGGGATTGCGGCACTGAGAGAAGCAGGGTTCAAACTGCTCATATTGTCAAAGGAACAAAATCCAGTCGTTTCTCGGCGTGGCGAAAAACTAAACGTTGAAGTCATTCAGGGCTGTGACGACAAATTGAAAGCTCTAAAAATATGGCTTGCTTCGCAAAACATCTCTTCGCAGCAATGCATTTATGTAGGAAATGACATAAATGATCTTGAGTGCCTGCAGTTCGTAGGGGTCTCAGTTTCACCAGCTGACGCACACGAATCAGTCCGCCATGCTGTTACCTGGAAGCTTTCAAACATGGGTGGACGTGGCGCAATTCGTGAATTGAGTGATGTTCTTATTGAGGTTAAAAACAGGGAGAAAAAATGACTCGCATGCTTGAAATTAATGGCCGGAAAATCGGCGACAACTTCGCTCCGTTGGTGATTCCCGAAATTGGAATCAATCATGGTGGAGATATCCAACGTGCAATTCAAATGATCGATGATGTTGCCGACGCCGGTGGTGAGTGTGTGAAATTTCAAGCACACTCTGTTGATGATGAGATGATTCCAAATGATGTTGTTCCAGCAAACTCCACTCGTTCTATTTGGGACATCATTGCTCAGTGCACGTTGACAAACGATGAAGAGCTCGCCTGCAAAAAACATGCTGAAGATCGTGGACTATTTTTTCTCTCTACTCCATTTTCGCGCGAAGCAGCCACGAGGCTCGACAAATTAGATGTGCCTGCATTCAAAATCGGTTCTGGTGAGTGCAATAACACACCATTGATTCGTCATATTGCCCGTTTTGGCAGACCAATCATTGTTAGTACAGGAATGAACGACATCGAATCCGTTAAGCGAACAGTTGAAGTTCTCGAATCGGAAAATGCTTCCTACGCACTTCTTCACTGCACCAGCATGTACCCAACGCCGTACAACAAGATTCGTCTTGGTGCAATTACTCAGTTGCGGGAGCTTTTCCCAAACACGGTCATTGGAATTTCTGATCATTCATTGTCAAACTTGCCTTCAATTTCTGCAGTTGCATTAGGTGCATCAATCATTGAACGCCACTTCACAAGCGACATGAGTTGGATCGGTGAAGATATTGAAATTTCCGTTGACCCAGCGGGTCTACAAGAACTCATCGAGGGATCAAGAATTGTTCATCAAGCAAATGGTGGTTCGAAAACTGTGCTTTCTGAGGAGCAGCCCACGATTGACTTTGCATACGCGTCAGTTGTAGCAATTCGCGATATCTCTAGCGGCGAAACACTCACCGAAGAAAACATCTGGGTCAAACGACCAGGAACTGGTGAAATTCTTGCATACGACTTAGAAAAAGTATTAGGCAAGAAATCGACTAGCGCAATGCCACGTGGCCACCAGTTGGGTTGGTCTGATGTCGTCTAGTAAACACATTGCGTTTCTTACCGGAACACGCGCGGACTACGGAAAAATAAAACCGCTCATACTTGCTGCTTCACACGAAGGTTTTAAGGTCTCCGTCTTCGCAACGGGAATGCACATGCTCGAGCGATTCGGTTCAACCATTCTTGAAGTAGCTCGAACTCTGCCTGAAACTGTACGAATCATTCCGTTTGAAAATCAAATACTTGGCGATCCGATGGATGTCGTTGTTGCGAACACCATCAAAGGTCTGTCGCGATTCATTCAAGAAAACCAGCCGGACCTACTTATTGTTCATGGAGATCGACCAGAAGCATTGGCCGGAGCAATTTCTGGCGCACTAAGCAACACACGTGTAGTGCATATTGAAGGCGGCGAACTTTCAGGAACTATCGATGGCGTAATTCGACACGCGGTGAGCAAGCTCTCGCACATTCACTTAGTGGCCAATGAAGAAGCCAAAAAACGACTGCTTCAACTGGGTGAAGACAGCAGCACAATTCACATCATCGGCTCACCAGACCTCGACATCATGCTCTCACCCTCGCTTCCAACACTTGCCGAAGCAAAATCACGCTATGGAATTGAATTTGATTCTTATTTCATCGCAATTTTCCATCCAGTAACCACCGACCTTGAAGCAAGCGCGATTGCGGCGACGGAATTTGTCAATGGACTGATTGAGTCGGGCGAAAATTTTGTTGTCATTCACCCAAACAACGACACTGGATTTGAACGAATTATTAGTGAGTACAAACGACTGGCTGACCACAGCAAGCGATTTAGACAATTTGAATCCTTGCGGTTTGAACATTTCCTTGTTCTTCTCAAAAATGCACGTGGAATGGTCGGAAACTCAAGTGCTGGTATTCGCGAAGCGCCGCTGTATGGAATTCCAAGTATCGATGTTGGCGATCGCCAACGTGGCCGTCACGACAGTGCGTCAATTTCGCAAGTTCCAGCGCGTGCTGATGAAATCGTCGCGGCTATTCAAAGCGCTAAACAGCAAGGACAGACAAATTCGGAACAGGAATTTGGGGACGGTAAATCAACCGAACGATTTACCGAGTTGCTTCATTCAGGTGTTCTGTTTGAGGCGCGTGTGGACAAAGTGTTCGTCGATCTGAAGGATGTGATGTAGTGACCTGCATTGCAATCATCCCCGCACGAGGTGGATCAAAAGGTATTCCAAACAAGAATCTTGCAGAGGTAGGTGGACAATCGCTTGTTACACGGGCTATTAATTCTGCTGTTCAATCAGGAGTAGTCGACGTAGTTGTTGTCTCAAGCGATGATCCAACCATTCTTGAAGCTGCAGCAAATGCTGGCGCAATTGCAATACAGCGTCCTGCAGATCTTGCAACTGACACAGCCGCAATAGAAGATGCGATCGCACATGCTCTACAAAGATTTTCGGAGAGTCACCCAACTCCCACGACCTTGGTATTGCTGCAACCCACTTCACCGCTCCGACAAGCTTCAACAATTAGCGATGCTGTTCGCCTTTTCGTAGAAAACGGCTGTGCGGGCAGCGTCTACGGAGTAACAGAAGCTGAGCACCATCCATATAAAACCTTTATTGCTACTGATTCAACCTTGCTTCCTGTGGGAAGCATTGAAGACCTCTCACGCTCGCGACAAGAACTACCAAAGGCGTACCGACAAAGCGGGAGTATCTACGTAGTTGGTGTTCAAGATTTTCTTGCATCGAATTCGTTATACGTAAGTCCCGTGCGCTGGATAGAAGTGGGTCGCGAAGAAGCCATTGATGTCGACACCACTGCTGACTTAGAAGCTGTTCGCAAAGCAGCACGCAATGCCAATGGCTAATCTCAAACTTTCATTCGCTCTACCCAAAAGGCAACAGGTTGCCCTGGTAGATGCGTCTGGGATCAGCATTCTCAACGAGTACATTCCTCAAAAAGACACTTCCATCATTGACATTGAACACATGAATGTGTTTGCTCTTTTGCGAATGATTGTTGCAGGAAAGAAATCGCTTTTCGATTACACCATTGCCTACATCAAGGTATTCAAGCCACGATTTGTGTTTACATTCCTTGACAACAACGTTGATTTCTACAAACTTGCAGCAATTTTTCCAAATACAAAATTCATTGCAATTCAAAATGGCCACAGAGCGAACTACGCAAATCAATCGGGATTCGGATTTTTTGATCTTTTGAAAAGCGAATCAGCCAAGAACAAACTCTCTGCTCACGCGATTTGTGTTTTAGGAACTACTGCAGCAGATCAGTACACGCAGTACATCCAAGCCAAGCCAGTGGTTACAGGATCTTTGAAAAACAATTTGATCGGCAACAAAATCAAGCCAACAGAACGTTTTGACATCGTTTACGTTTCGCAACACGCACCATTCAAAATTCCAAATTCAGAAGTGAATTTCTTCTTCGGAAACAAATCGATCACTGCCGAAGAGTTCTACGCCATTGAACAAAAAATCGTTCGCTTTCTAGCCGAACATTCAAAACGTACGAACCAGTCCTTCGCTGTGCTTGGTAAGCGAACTGATTCGAGCCCATATGAGCGCGAATTTTTTAGTTCCGCTGCCAGTCCCAACACAGTGCGGTTCATCCCACGCACTTCAGAAACGTCAACTTACGAATTTTGTAATTCTGCATCGCTCATTGTCACTGCAGACAGCACAATCGGTTATGAATTTCTTGCTCGAGGCAACAAGGTCGTGTTTTTATCCGGACGGACTAATGCCATTAGCGATGAACTTTCACGCGAGATACATGACACCAATTTTGGCTTCCCACTTGAACTTGGTTCATCAGGTCCGTTTTGGACAAATACTGCGAGTGAGTCTGACTTTGAGCAACTAATTCGGTCGGTTCAATCCATGTCCGATGCGCAATGGGCTACTGCCATTAGCCCGTACAATGATCTACTGATGGCGTACCAGCCAGGGAATACTGGATTTATCAGATTGCTCCAAAATGAGGGCATCCCAATAACCAACGAGGGGTCACAACGTGCTTAGCGGTTCTTCCATTCTCATCACCGGCGGCACGGGTTCATTCGGGCACACCTTTGTTCCGATGACGCTCGAAAAGTACAACCCCCGCCGACTGGTCATTTTTTCTCGTGATGAAATGAAACATTGGGAAATGGCAAAGGATTACGCGAACGATGAACGAGTTCGCTTCTTCGTTGGAGACGTGCGCGACAAGGACAGGTTGTCACGGGCTCTAAAGGGAATTGATTACGTCGTTCACGCAGCCGCTACCAAGATTGTTCCAACTGCCGAGTACAACCCGTTTGAATGCGTGAAAACCAATGTCATTGGCGCGATGAACTTGATTGATGCATGTATCGATCAAGGCGTAAAACGCGTCGTTGCCCTTTCTACCGATAAGGCAAGCAGCCCAATCAACTTGTATGGCGCAACAAAGCTCACCTCCGACAAATTGTTTGTTGCAGGAAATTCCTATGCAGGAAAAGACGACACTCGTTTTGCGGTAGTGCGTTATGGCAACGTCATGGGGTCACGTGGGTCAATCATCCCTTTTCTTTTGTCAATTGCCGATAGTCCATCGGTGCCAATTACCGATGAGCGCATGACACGCTTCATGATCACCCTTGAACAAGGTGTTGAATTAGTTTGGAAAGCTTTTGATGACATGAGTGGCGGCGAAATTTACGTTAAAAAAATTCCTTCAATGAAAATTACCGATGTTGCTCGTGCGGCTGCGCCAAAAGCAAAACATGAGTTAGTGGGTATTCGTCCAGGAGAGAAACTGCACGAACAGATGATTAGCCCAGACGATGCCCCTCACACATACTCATACGGTGATTACTTCAAGATCCTCCCAGCCATCCACAACTGGAGTTCGGATGCAGGACGAATCGGCGATGGAGTGCCGGTAGGCGAAGGATTCGACTATTCATCAGACAACAACACCGAATGGATGTCTGTAGAAGAGCTGCAGAAATGGATTGCGGCGAACAAGGCGAAAATCGGTTCGTTTTAGCAACATGGTCATCCCCTACGCGCGTCAGTCAATTAGCGAACAGGACTTAAACGCGGTTGCGGAAGTTCTTCAATCCGACTATTTGACTCAAGGCCCGGTAGTTCCTGCATTTGAAGATGCAGTTGCACAACTTGTTGGCGCAAAATATGCAGTTGCTGGAAACAGCGCAACATCAATGTTGCATGTTGCCTGTCTTGCATTGGGCGTGACCGCAGGAGATCTGGTGTGGACCTCCCCGAACTCGTTTGTTGCTAGTGCTAACTGCGCTCTCTACTGCGGTGCCGAAATCGATTTTGTCGACATTGACAGTGAAACTTTCAACATGAGTCCAGTTGCACTTGCAGCCAAACTCGAACTAGCAAAGAAATCAAACAAATTGCCAAAAGTGATTATCCCCGTTCACATGGGCGGACAATCCTGCGATATGGAAGCAATTGGATCGCTTGCACGGCAATACGGCATCAAGGTCATTGAAGATGCTTCACATGCCATTGGTGGCACGTATAACTCCCAAAGAATTGGAAACTGTGCACACAGCGACATCACCATTTTTAGTTTTCACCCAGTAAAAATCATTACATCTGGCGAAGGTGGCATGGCTACATCGCAAGACGAAGGTTTGGCGCACAGCATGCGCATGCTACGTAGCCATGGAATTACGCGTGATGAATCTGAGTTTGAATTCACTAATGACGGACCTTGGTATTACGAGCAGCAAGAACTTGGGTTTAACTATCGATTGACCGACATTGCTGCTGCATTGGGCTTAAGCCAATTGCAAAGAATTGATTCGTTCATCAAGCAACGAAACTCCATCGCTGCTCGTTACAACGAAGCATTTGTATCAACGCTTGTAGCAGCTCCACATATCGCTTCGAATTCCGTCTCAGCGTTTCATCTGTACATCGCACGATGCGACTTTGAAAACCTGAAGGTCACCCGGGTTCAGCTATTCCAAAAGATGAAGGACATGGGCGTGTTGCTCAACCTTCATTACATTCCCATTTATCGCCAGCCATACTTTGCAAAGATGGGTTTTGATCGAAAAACATTCCCAAATGCAGAGCGCTATTACGCACAGGCTTTCAGCATCCCGATGTATGCAGACCTAACCGAAACCGATCAAAACACGGTGATATCTAGCCTTTTGAATGCGCTTTCAACCCAATAGGGTTGAGGGCTAATGAATCGAATTGTGCTCGGTGGAGCCCAACTTGGTCTCCCGTATGGAATTTTGAACGGTGGAGAGACACTCAGTCGCGAAGAAGTTGCACGCATTCTTGACACTGCAGCCGGTCATGGGATTGATGCAATTGATACAGCAATCGCCTATGGCCAGTCGGAATCAGTAATTGGAGAGACTGCACAAAATCGATTCAAAATCATCTCAAAACTGCCTCCGATTCCACTAGATGTGTCCAATGTTTCTCAATGGGTGCGCACACAAGTAGATGCATCGCTCTCCCGATTGAAATGCACATCGTTGAATGCACTCCTACTCCATCGCTCACAGGATCTGACCGATGCCCATGGCGCCGAACTGTATGCCGCAATAAATTCCCTAAAGGTTGAAAAAATCATTCAACGTTTTGGTGTTTCTATTTACACACCGGACGAACTCAATGGCATTATCGGAACATTCGATATTGATGTAGTGCAAGCACCTTTGAATGTGTTTGACCGCAGAATTCTTGGAGTCATTGATCAGCTAACAGCGCTAAACATTGAGGTGCATGTTCGATCGGTATTCCTACAAGGTGTTCTCATCGCCAAGCCCGAAAATCGACCTCAAAGATTTCAGCCATGGTCTGATCATTTCGCGCGGTTTGACGAATGGGTGCTTTCCTCAGGGGTATCAGCAATGGCATGTTGTCTGGGATTTGCTCTCCAGCAGTCAGGTGTTGCGAAGTTGGTAATTGGAACCACCAGCCCAGAATCGCTCACTGAAATCATGACTTCTATCCCAAACATGAAGTTGGAAGTACCAGCAGACCTACAGTCTTCAAGTGAACAATTGATTGATCCACGAGTCTGGAGTGTTGCATGAAGATCGTTGCAATAGTTCAAGCCCGACTCGGATCAACACGTTTACCCAACAAGGTCCTCGCCCCAATTGGAGATGTTCCACTCATCGAGTTTTTACTTGGTCGCTTATCGAAGTCTGAGCGTATTTCCAAAATCGTTTTGGCTACTTCAACTAACGAAATTAATAATCAACTTGCCGCGGTGGTTGAAAATTTGGGATATCAAGTCATCCGCGGATCCGAAAACGATGTTCTTCAACGTTACGTCGATGCCGCAAAGGCAACAAACGCAGACGTCGTCATCCGCATCACGGGTGACTGCCCGTTTGTCGATCCGCAGCTGGTCGACGAAATGCTTGAAGATTTCATTTCTTCAAATATTGACTACCTGTCGAACACTGATCCACCTACATTTCCAGACGGCTTTGACATTGAGATATTTAAAGCAAGTGCACTATTGCGATCTGCAGAAATTGCAACTTCACTTTTTGAACGCGAACATGTAACCCCATGTCTGCGCACCAATCCCCTATTTACGCACTCGAATAAGACTGCTGGCGTTGATTCGTCCCATCTTCGCCTAACTGTCGACGAGCAACGAGATCTAGACGTAATTCGCGGCATTGCAAGCCACTTTGCACCTCGAACCGATTTTTCATTATCCGAAATTCTTGGTGTGATAACCACCAATCCACACCTTATTACTGGCAATCTTGGTATTGAGCGAAACGAAGGCGCAACTATGAACTCAGGTCAAAAACTTTGGAAACGTGCACAACACGTAATCCCCGGCGGAAATATGTTGCTCTCAAAACGCCCCGATCAATTTT
>Ga0209297_1001832_pt1 | contig 12128 bp, 10 predicted proteins | sample S_130805_MF_Meta_FD_187322 | JGI IMG/M metagenome (GOLD analysis project Ga0209297, IMG submission 187322) | Freshwater microbial communities from Lake Simoncouche, Canada to study carbon cycling - S_130805_MF_MetaG (SPAdes) (version 2) | ecosystem: Environmental > Aquatic > Freshwater > Lake ... | reverse complement strand
TCGCAATACCTTAAATACAAGTCTTTGCCCGTACCAACAGCTGATCTTTATGTTTGTCCTGGAACAGCAGAAGAAGTTGCAGAAGTTTTGCGCATTGCATGCGAATATAAAATTCCAGTTGTGCCTCGTGGTGGTGGCTCAGGCACACAAGGAGGAACCTTTGCAATCTATGGTGGAATCGCATTAGATCTTCGCCGACTCAACCGCGTGTTACACATCGATGAAATCTCTATGGTCGTTACGGCTGAAGCAGGAATTGAAGGACCGGAGCTTGAAAAGATTCTCAATCAAAAAGGTTTAACGATGCCGCACTATCCGGGCTCTTTTCACTTCGGTGCAACTCTTGGTGGTTATTTGGCAGCACGTGGTTCTGGTGTTGTATCAACAAAGTATGGAAAAGCTGAAGATCTTGTTTTGCAATTAGAAGCAGCTGTTCCACCTGGAAAACTTGTCGAAACTATGAAAGTGCCAAGCCACGCATCTGGCCCAGGAATTATTCAAGCAATAGTGGGATCAGAAGGAACTCTTGGAATCATTACTAAAGCAACAATGCGTATTGAACGTATTCCAGAATCAATGGAGTTTCTGTCATACGGATTTAAGAATATTTCAGAGGGAATTGAAGCAGCGAGACTCATTATGACTAATCGCTGGCGTCCGGCTGTTATTCGTTTGTATGACGAAGCAGATAGCGCAAAACTATCTTCATGGCTTAACTTAGGCGTGGAAGGTGTATTACTTGTCATTATGTGTGACGGAGTCAGAGCACTCACTTCTTTAGAAAGTGGTGAAATTGCAAAACTTTGTGAAAGTGTCGGTGGAAAATCATATGGTCCCGAGATTGGCAAAATGTGGTGGGACGGAAAATATGAACCCTTTAAACACGGCAATATCCCTGCGCCACCACAGATTTTTGGCACAACAGATACATGTGCACGCTTTGAAGATTTAGAAAAGATTTATTGGGCAAAGAAGAAAGTAATTGAAGAGGGATTTAGCGAGTACAAAGCTCGCTACACAGCACATTTTTCTCACTGGTTTCCGTGGGGCGGAATGATTTATGACCGTTTCTATATAGACAATGCGCCAGAAGATCCCAAAGAGGCTATTGCCCTTCATGATCGAGTTTGGGATGCTGCGATTAAGGCAAGCTTAGACAACGGGGGTTCACTCAATGAACACCATGGTGTCGGCTTAAAACTCGGACGCTTCATGCGAGTACAGCATGGCGCCGCATTTGATTTACTCCTTGGAGTAAAAGACGCATGGGATCCGGACGGAATCCTAAATCCAGGAAAACTTGGATTCGGTCCTCCGAAGAACAGGCGTTACTAGCAACCCTACCGATTCTTTATGAAAGGAGAATCATGCATCTATCAATGCACAACTGGATGCGCGCAGAACCTATTAAGGTGACGATTGCGCGTCTAGCTAAGTATGGCTATAAAAGCATCGAGATCAGCGGTGAACCAGAGCAATTCGGACAGAACGGTAGTAAGGACACCAAGAAACTTCTTGATGACCATGGTCTTAAGTGCTGGGGTTCTGTAACACTCATGCTCGGCGAGAGAAATCTTGTTGCAGCAGATCGTGGACAGCGTGCTAAGTCAGTTCAATACACAAAGGACTGCATCACGATGGTGAAAGAACTTGATGGATATGAAATGACAATCGTCCCCGCAACAGTTGGCAAAATTGTTGCAGATGCCACTCCTGAAGAGGAGTGGAAGTGGGCTGTTGAGTCAATGAAAGAAATTTATGAGCACTCAGAAAAGGCTGGTGTTCGTTTAGCGATTGAGCCACTTAATCGTTTTGAAACATACTTTATTAATCGTGCAGAGCAAGCTATGGCTCTTGCTGAGGCAACTGGCCCTAACTGCGGTGTATGTCTTGATGCATTCCATATCAACATTGAAGAAGCAGATCTATACGAAGCAATTCGCAGCACAAAGGGTCGCCTGACCGACTTCCATGTTGCTGATAATAATCGTATGCCTGCAGGTCACGGTGATTATGATTGGAAGAAAGTGATTTCTACACTCAAGAGCATTGGTTATGACGGCGCTCTCACAGCAGAGTTTGTTGCCCCAATCGATCGCACTCCTGCTAACCACTATAAGAATGCTTTGGAAACAAACTTCGAAAATGTGGATATCAGTCCAGAACAACTTAAGTTCATCATCGACCACGGTTCGAACGTTCTCACAGAATCGTTCTATGACTGGTTGGTTGAAGAGAACGCTAAACACTTACTTCCTTTAATCTAAATATCGTGAGCAAATCAGTTCTCATCATTGCCACTTTAGATACTAAAGGTCCTGAGGCGGCTTATATCCGAGATGGTTTAAACCGTCTGGGAATTAAGACGACTGTGATTGATACGGGAATTCTGGGTGAACCACTTGGAATAACCCCGGATATTTCGCATGAGGATCTTGCAATCTTTGGTGGAATCACCCTGCACGAGTTACAGAATTCTGGAACTCGCGGGCGCGCTGTTGAGCGTATGAGAACTTTTGTTATCGAAAAAGTGAAGGAGCTTTTCTCTAAGGGGGAAGTCCTTGGCGCTATCGGTATCGGTGGCGCTGAGGGCTCCGTTATGGGTGCCGGCGCACTTATGACTTTGCCCATTGGAGTACCAAAATTAGTTTTATCACCTATTGCATCTGGTCGTCATGAATTTGGTCCACTCGTTGGAACAAGTGACATGTTGGTGATGCATACAGTTATCGATATTTTAGGTTTGAATCACATTTCAAAAACTATCTACGACAATGCTGTTGCTGTAATGGCTGGACTGGTTAAACATGGTCATGAATTAAGTAAGCCACCGGCTGGTAGTAAATACGTTGCAGTAACAATGTTAGGAAATACAACTACTGCGGTAATGGCTTTGCAAAAAGAATTAGAAGAAGCTGGGTTTGAAGTAGTTACATTCCACGCCAATGGCGTGGGTGGGCCTGCAATGGAAGAACTTGCAGAAGCAGGTCAATTTGTTGGCATTATTGATTTCACACCTTCAGAGATCGTTGGAACCCTAGTTGGTGGAATTCATTACGGTGGGCCTAGACGCATGAAGCGTGCAGGAGTGCTGGGTATTCCACAAATTCTTGTTCCTGCTTGTGTTGATTTTTCTGTGCATCACACGACTTCAATTCCTGATGAGTTTAAAGACCGCCCAATTTATGATCACAATCCGGAGTTTGCACTAGCACGTTGCTCAAAAGATGAGATGGGCCAATTAGGAGCTTATTTTGCCGAATGTGCCAATACATCGGTGGGTCCGACAGAAATTGTTATTCCTGGTGAAGGTTATTCAATTCCTAATGTTCCAGGTGGAGTTTTTTGGGATCGAGATGCAGACGCAGCTTTTGAGTCTGAGCTTATGAAAAATTTAAAGCCAGAAATCGCTGTCGAGAAGTTACCTTTACATGCTAACTCTAAAGAGTTTGGAATCGCAGTTGCACAACGTTTTCTATCACTTATCAGCGCAAGAATAAAATAGGCAAAGGAGCAGATATGACAAGCTATATAACACCTCCCAGAAAAGTTCCACATATTACAAAAGGGGATGATGCCTTCCGTAATAAGTTCCGTTCCTGGAACATAGCTGATCTGACCTATGTGGACATTAATGAGTATCTTGCAGAGAAAGATATTGTTCTTGTTCCAATGGCTAGTACTGAACAGCATGGTCCACACTTACCGTTGTATACAGACACAATCACTGCCGTCGAGGTATCTGCTCGCGTTTCAGAGCAAATAGGAATTTTGCACACTCCGCCTATTTGGACTGGCTATTCACCTCAACATATGTATGGACCTGGTCAAGGGCGTGGAACTATTACTGTTCGGGCCGAGACTCTAAACAATTTGATGTATGACATTGCACGCTCTTTGATTCACCATGGATTTAATCGAATCATTTTCGTCAATGGGCATGGTTCAAATATCAAAGTTGTAGATCCAGTTCTACGTAAATTACGTTATGAAACAAATGCCTTAATCGGCTTCGTGAAGCCATATATGGAGCGTTACACCGGAATCCTTGCAGTTTTGATGGAAAACCCTCCTGAGGAAACTCCGGGATGGCATTCGAGTGAGCTCGAAACATCGCAAGATATGGCATGGAATGATGGATTAGTTCGCATGGAGCGCGCTGTAGACACCCGCGCACATACTCCCGCCTTCTTGCCAAAGACATTTTCCAAGGATGACGGTATGCCAGATGTGGAGTTCGAGGGTTATCAATACTTTCAATTCCCAATGGATCATCATGAATTTGTCGATAACGGAATCATCGGAAACCCTATGCGCGCTACTAAGGCAAAGGGTGAAGAGGCCTTCCATCGCTTCAGTACACATGTCTCTAAAGGTGTTCTTGAATTGATGAAAGTTCCTGTGAACGTAAAGAACAGGGAGTTTCTTAATCGCGTCTGATTGAGAAGCTCTAACAATTGAAGGGATGAGTTATGGCCGTAAAGAAAAGCGTCACTAAGTTAGATCCGAAGTCTTCGGATTCTCTCGGAGATGATGCATATGAATGGCTTATTGCTGCCATAACATCATTTCGTATACCAACTAATTCCCAGATCTCAGAAAATAAGTTAGCTGCTGAATTGGGTGTTAGCCGGACACCTGTTCGTGAAGCATTGAAGCGTTTAGAAACAGAAGGAATTGTGAAGCGTGGAGAGGCTGGCCGCTTCACAGTTGCAATGTTGACTGCAAAAGAAGTTGATGAAGCTATAGATCTTTTAATGCTGTGTGATATGTACATGTTTCAGCGGGCAGCAAAAAATATTGATAACGCTGGAGCGCAAATTCTAAAAGAATCAGCTGAAAGTATGTCAATTTGTGCAGCAAAGGGCGATCGTGATGGCTGGATGATTCACGACAAAATCTTCCACGAAACTGTTATGCGTGCGGCCGACAATGAAATTGTTGCTGAAGTTTCAAGGGTGACTCGTAGACGTATTCAACGCTTCTGGGCACGCTCTGTTTCAGGCGCACGCGATCTTGTGACGTGTTCAGATGAGCACACAGAGATTGCCCGGGGCATTCTTGGTAAAGACATGAGTGCAATTAGGAACTCAGTGGATGGCCACTTGAGCCACTTGCGTGGAAATATGCAGGAAATTGTGGCTTCGATGGCGCCATTTTTTGGGAATCAAGGCTAGATAACGAATGAATAACACTGGAAATTTGTGGCAAATCCCATTGACTTGCCCCCAGCCTTTCTACTTGTATACAGGTATAGATACAAGGTGGAGTACCCTGGTGGAGGAGTATCGATGACCCAGTTCATTTTTACTTTTCTTAATGGGATTACTCTTGCCGGACTATATTTTCTGGTGGCCAGTGGGTTAACGTTAATTTTTGGTTTGATGCGAGTTATTAACCTGGCACACGGTGCGTTTTATTTGCTGGCTGGTTATGTTTCATGGACTATCGCCGACAAAACAGATAACTGGTTTTATGGTGCTCTGGCGGGCTCACTTACATTAGGTGTTTTTGGAACCCTTGTTTATGTTTTGCTATTACGCAAATTTCAATATGAAGAGCTTCGCGTTGCTCTAATTACGTTGGGTGTATCACTAGTTCTTGCTCAAGCCATGCTTGCAATTTTTGGTGGAGAGTATTATCAAACCAATATTCCAAAGAATCTTTCAAAGAGTGTTCCAATCCCAGGTTTTGAACTTTCCTATCCGTTTTTTAGAATCTTTGTCTTAATTCTCGCCATATTGGTGGCGGTAGGACTCTGGATCTTTATTTCAAAAACTCGCTATGGTGCAATCATACGAGCTGGGGTTGATGACACGAGCATGGTTTCTGCACTTGGCATCAATGTGCAGGCAGTATTTATCTGGATTTTCTTCTTAGGTTCAGTACTTGTGGGATTTGCAGGCGCCGTTGGTGCCACCACAAATTCTTTTGGAATGGGTACTGATGGAGATTATCTGCTCTTTTCACTCCAAGTTGTGATTATCGGGGGTCTTGGCTCAATCGGTGGAGTCGCTATTGGATCATTTCTAGTAGGCGTTATTGGTCAATTTGCAACGGGATATTTCCCTACATATGCAGGAATCATCACTTTCACTATGTTAATTCTCGTGCTCGCTTTTCGTCCTCAAGGGATTTTAGGGAGAAAACAATGAGCAGAATTCGCATCGTTTACACAGTGGTCATTGCCTTCGCCCTTGCATTCCCTTACATCACTCCAGATCCAGATTTCTGGGTTTCAAGTGGAGGAGCGCGAGCCTTATGGCTGGGTGTGACTGCACTGAGTATGTCATTTCTCAATAGAAACCTTGGTTTGATGTCACTTGGGCAACTCTTCTTTTCTGGAGTCACTGGCTACATCGTTGCCATCAGTTCGGTATATCACAATGTAAAATTTGGAACCTCAGTTCCACTTGGAATTCTTGCTGGAACACTTTCTGGTGTAATTATTGGATACATTGCTCTAAAGACTAAAGGCGTGTATTTCTTCATGCTCACATTAGCTGTGACTTTGGGTCTATATTCTTTCGCAAATCAAGCACAAGAAATTACCCACGGCCATACAGGTATTAATAGTATTCCAAGTCCAATTATTTTAGGAATGGATTTTGCTTACACAAAACCTTTATATTATTTGTTCCTAGCAATCGCAGTGTTCCTATTTGCAGCATGCAAATTTCTCGAAAGTACTTCCTTCGGCATTGCACTAAAAGGTGTCCGAGATAATGAAGACCGTATGATTTCAATGGGCTACCGCACAATGCCACTAAAGATGATTGCCTTTGTGTTCTCTTCATTCATTGCATCTATTTCCGGTGTCATGGGAGTGTTCTATGTTACGAATATTTCACCTGACAGCGTTGGATTACTTAGATCAATTGACTTGCTTGTGATTGTTGTTGTCGGTGGTGCCACTTATCTTGGGGGAGCATTTGTTGGCGCAGTACTGATTGCTGTCTTTGAGGCAATTATTCAAGATTTCACTCAATATTATGTTGCCGCAACCGGAATACTTTTTATTGTCGTATTAATGCTCGCACCACAAGGCTTAATGGGAATCACAGCTCAATTACGTGCGCGCCGCACCATTAAGGCTAATTCATGACGAGCACGCAGCTAAGTTTCTGTCTTTTCTCGGAGACAGATTTGTTCAGGAATAGCGTCAGGCAGTTCCGACACAAGGGTTGAAGAAATTCTTCAACCACAAAACAAATAGGGGAGATACATGAAGGCACAACGTATACGCCGTAACGCATTTTTCGGCGTTCTGGCAGGCGTACTTGCGGCTGGCTTAGTAACAATACCCTCAAGCCAAGCCGCCGGTACTATCAAAATCGGTTATATCAATGCAACGATTGGACCATTCGCTGGTCCAGCACCTCAGATCACAATTGGTCTGAACATCGCACTCAAGGAAATCAATAGCACAGTTGGTGGAAAGAAAATCGTTGTGATTGAAGAAGCAACTGATGCAACCCCACAGCTAGCAATTGAAAAAGCTAAAAAGCTTATTGAGAAAGACAAAGTAGATATTCTCTTTGGACCACTTTCAGGTGATGAAGGCGTTGCAATCGCACGTCTTTCAAAGAAATATCCAAAAGTAACTTTCATCAATACAACAGCTTCTGCATCAGAGGCAACAAACCAGAGCCCGTCTAAGAATTTCTTCCGTTTCCACGGAGATGCAGCCCAGTGGTCAGGTGGTGTCGGTGAAATCGCTTACAACCTACTTGGATACCGCAAGGTTGCGATCATTGCTGATGACTACTCATTCCCTTATGCAAACGCAGGTGGCTTCGCTACTGGTTTCTGTAAGGCAGGCGGAGTAATTGTTGGAGCACAGTGGCCAGCACTTGGTACAAAAGACTACTCATCACAAATCGCAGCTCTTCCAAAGGATGTAGATGCAATTTATGCAGGACTTGGTGGAGCTGACGCTGTTCAGTTCTTAAAGCAAGCCGTTCAATTTGGACTAAAGAAGCCATTAATCGGTGGAGCAATCCTTGTTGATGGAACTGTTCTAGGTTCAAAGGCTGACATTGGTGATGCCGCACTTAACACAATTGGTGGCGGACCAGTTCCTGATGACTCATACTCAACACCTGAATACGACAAGTTCAAGGCACAGCTCACTGCAGCTGGCACTGGACCAAACATTTTCAGCGTGCTTGGTTATAACTCAGCTAAATCAATGCTTGCAGGTCTCGTTGCTGTAAAGGGTGACCTTTCAAACGGACAGGCTGCATACCGTAAGGTTCTTTCAACTTTGAAGTGGAATACACCAACTGGTCCACTTTCAATGGATAAGAACCGTAATGCAATTGTTTCTAACTTCATCTATCAGGTTATTTCTGATGGCAAGGGTGGATTCAAGACTAAGTCACTGAAGCGTCAGGATGCTGTCGCTCAAGGAACTAAGGTCTTCGGTCGTGTTAACTCTTGCGGAGATGTGAAGTAAACAAACATGTCCATAACCACTAAAGCCGGTACTCACGCTCTATCACTTAGCGCTGTTTCACGTAACTTTGGTGGTATTCGCGCCGTGGCTGACATCAGCTTTGATGTCAGCCACGGAAAGCGATTGACAATTATTGGCACTAATGGCGCTGGTAAATCAACACTCTTTAATTTAATTACCGGCGTATACCCACTTAGTAGCGGTTCGATCTCAGTTTTTGGTCAAGATGTTTCCAAGAAACCAGCACATAGCCGTGCCAAATTGGGTATAGCGCGTACATTCCAAACATCTAAATTATTTCAAGGCTTGACTATACGAGAAAACCTATATATTTCACTTCGTCAGGCTAATGGTGAAAAAAAGATTGGTTGGCTAGCCAATCCGGCTTCCTCAGATCAACTCCGAAGTGATAGCTCTTCAATTCTTGAAAAAGTTGAGCTTCTTAAAAAAGCAGATGTTCTAGTCTCCGATATTTCACATGGCGAATCTCGTCAATTAGAAGTTGCAATGGCGCTAGCAATGCGTCCAAAAATATTGATGCTTGATGAACCAGCAGCTGGAATTAGTCCAACTGAGCGAGGACGACTCGTAGAATTACTTAAATCACTTGATAAGGAAATGACTCTTGTTTTGATTGAGCACGATATGGCAGTCGCCTTAGCAGTGGCAGACGAAGTAATTGTTATGCACGATGGAACAGTATTTATGCAAGGTTCTCCAGATGAAGTTCGAGGCAGTGCCACAGTTCGTGATCTATATCTGGGGAGGAATCATGAGTGATCTAGTTATTTCGGGCGTTGAAGCCGGCTATGGTCATGTGCGCGTTCTTCATGGCGTTAACTTAAAAGTTTCGAATAAACCTGTTGCCCTAATGGGGAGAAATGGGATGGGTAAATCAACACTTGCTCAAGCCATCATGGGAATGAATGCAACGACTGCAGGGACCATCACGTACGGGGATGTAACATTAACTGGATTATCCCCAACTAAAATTGCAAACGCAGGAATTGGATATGTTCCACAGGGGCGTCGCGTATTTCCATCCCTTACTGTTGATGAGCATCTGCGGATTCTTGAAAAACGTAATGGTGAATGGACAGCAAAAAAAGTTTATGAATTATTCCCCCGTTTAGCAGAACGAAAGAAAAATGGCGGCGCAATGCTCTCTGGTGGGGAGCAACAAATGCTCGCAATCGGTCGTGCTCTAATGACAAATCCTTCACTTCTTTTGATGGATGAACCATCCGAGGGCTTAGCGCCAGCAATAGTTGAACACCTAGCTGCCTCTTTGCAGAATTTAGTTTCTCAAGGTCAACGGGTATTACTGATCGAGCAAAACCTCAAATTTGCTTCAACACTTTGCGAGGAGATTGTGATTCTCTCTAATGGTGAAATTCAGGCAACTGTTTCATCAAAGGAGCTACGCGCAAGTGCTGAACTTCAAAATAAATATCTCGGTGTCGCTTAATAGAGAATGGAGTCATAAAGATGCCTAAGACCTTACGCATAGCCATGATTGGTTATGGTTTCATGGGAAAAGTTCATTCTCATGCGTGGAGAAGTGTTAATCACTTCTTCCCAGATGCTCCGAAAGTTGAAATGAGTGTCATTTGTGGTCGCAGTAAGGAGGCTCTTGAAGCAGCCCGTGTGACTTTTGGTTGGAATGAAGCAGAAACGGATTGGAAAAAAGTAATTACAAGAAGTGATATCGATGTTATTGATATCTGCACAGCAGGAGATACGCACGAGGAAATTGCAATCGCGGCCCTTAAAGCTGGCAAGCATGTGATTTGTGAGAAGCCACTTGCAAACAATGGCAAAGAAGCAAAGGCAATGGCAGAAGCCGCAGCAGATGCTGCGAAGAATGGCACCAAATCTATGGTTGCATTTAACTATCGCCGTGTGCCTGCATTAGCAGTTGCCAAACAATTCATCGATAGCGGAAAGCTTGGAACAATTTTCCATGTACGTGCCAACTATTTACAGGATTGGATTATTGATCCAGAGTTTCCATTGGTATGGCGCTTAGATAAGAAAACTGCTGGCTCTGGGGCACTGGGCGATATTGCTGCACACATCATCGATGCTTCTTACTTCTTAACAAGTTCAAAAATCACATCTGTCAGCGGACAACTCAAGACCTTTATCAAGGAACGTCCATTACCAGCTGCATACACGGGATTAACTGCGGGGTCTTCATCTGGTCGTGGAAAAGTAACAGTAGATGATACAGCTGTCTTTACTGCAAACTTTGAAAATGGCGCGATCGGAACATTTGAAGCAACCCGCTTTGCTGCCGGTCGCAAAAACGCAATGTCAATAGAAGTAAATGGCTCTAAGGGAAGTTTGTACTTCAATTTTGAAGACATGAACGAATTGTTATTCCATGACCACACCACACCTTCATCTGAAGCAGGATTTAGAAAGATTCTGACAACAGATGGAGCGCAGCCCTATGTTGCTGCGTGGTGGCCACCAGGACACATCATTGGCTACGAACACACATTTACCCATGAGATATATGACTTTGTAGTAGCAATCGACAGTAATTCACACCCATCTCCTTCTTTTGCTGACGGCTTATATGTTCAGCAAGTTCTAGATGCGGTTGAAGCAAGTGCAGAAAATAAATCACAACTCACTAACGTGAAATAAAAGGAGAATAAAATGCCACGTCCAGTAACGCTCTTCACCGGTCAATGGGCTGATCTACCATTTGAAGAAATGTGCCGACTGGCCTCTTCATGGGGGTATGACGGATTAGAAATAGCATGCTGGGGGGATCACTTTGAAGTTGATCGTGCACTAAATGAACCCGGCTACGTTGAAGGTCGTCATGCAATCTTGAAAAAACACAACCTTAAGGTGTTTGCAATCTCTAATCACCTTGTAGGGCAAGCGGTGTGTGATCACCCAATAGATGAACGCCATAAAGGAATTTTGCCATCACGTTTATGGGGTGATGGAGATCCCGAAGGAGTTCGCCAACGTTGTGCAAATGAGATGAAAGATACTGCCCGTGCCGCAGCAAAGCTCGGAGTTGATGTTGTTATCGGTTTTACAGGATCATCAATTTGGCACACTCTTGCAATGTTCCCACCTGTCCCACCATCAATGATTGATGCTGGATATAAGGATTTTGCAGATCGTTGGAATCCAATCCTGGATGTCTTTGATGAGGTCGGCGTTAAGTTCGCACACGAAGTTCATCCTTCAGAAATCGCATACGACTACTGGACAACGGTGAGAACTCTGGAAGCTATAAAGCATCGTCCAGCATTTGGGTTGAACTTTGATCCAAGTCACTTTGTTTGGCAAGATCTCGATCCAGTCGGATTCTTATCGGACTTTAGTGATCGTATTTATCACGTGGACTGTAAAGAGTCTGTTAAGCAACTAAATGGTCGCAATGGCCGTTTAGGTTCTCATCTTCCATGGGGAGATCAACGACGCGGATGGGACTTCGTCTCTGTTGGTCACGGTGATGTTCCATGGGAAGCATGTTTCCGCATGCTCAATGCAATCGGTTATAAGGGTCCAATTTCAGTTGAATGGGAAGATGCTGGAATGGATCGTTTAATTGGTGGGCCTGAATCACTGGAATTCATTCGCAAGATGTGTGCGATTGAACCTTCAGCTGCATCATTTGATGCAGCCTTCTCATCAGGAA
>Ga0209297_1001831_pt1 | contig 12131 bp, 15 predicted proteins | sample S_130805_MF_Meta_FD_187322 | JGI IMG/M metagenome (GOLD analysis project Ga0209297, IMG submission 187322) | Freshwater microbial communities from Lake Simoncouche, Canada to study carbon cycling - S_130805_MF_MetaG (SPAdes) (version 2) | ecosystem: Environmental > Aquatic > Freshwater > Lake ... | reverse complement strand
ACCTGTCACCCTTTTCGGGTCTTTGCTAGACTCGTTGATGTCGCACGTCCGTCCGCGAACGGATGCGATGTCATCGCATCCCTACCAAATCCAAACCAGGGCGATCTCGACGTCGGGATGGAGCGACTGTTTCACCGGGCAGGCATTGGCGGCGCGGATGAGGCGCTCACGTAGGTCTTCGGCGACACCGGCGGGCATATGAATCGTCGCCTCGAGCTTCGCGATACGGCGCGGCGGCTGGGCGGTCATGTGCTTCTCGACGTCGACGCGGAGACCGCGAAAATCGAGTTCGTGCCCCTTGGCCTGGATGCCGAGGATCGTCATGATGCAGGCGGCGAGCGAGGTCGCGGTGAGGTCGGTCGGCGAGAACGACTCGCCCTTGCCGTGATTGTCGACCGGCGCGTCCGTGTGCAGGACCGTGCCGGAGGGACCGTGCGTGGCTTTGACGCGCAGGTCACCGAGGTATTCGCAGGAGATCTTGACGCCCATGCGGGCAACCTAGGCGAACGCCGCGCGCCCACCAAACAAAAAGCCCCGGCGGTCCGGGGCTTTCAGAGGGATCGGCGGAGCGATTATTCGCCGTCCTTACCGATCGCGTCGACTGGGCAGCCTTCGAGGGCTTCCATGCACTTATCGATGCCTTCCTGGTCGGTCGGCTGGGCGAAGACGTAGGAGTAGCCGCCGTCATCCTGGCGGGTGAAGGACTTCGGGGCGGTCTCGCGGCAGAGGTCGCAATCGATGCACTGCGAATCCACGTAGAATTTACCGGTAGCGCTTTCGGGACGTTTGTCGTTCTTGTCGGCCATAGGGTCTGATTAATTGGAAGGCGGGGGGCGCCTGTCAAGAATCCGCGTCAATTCGCGGGTAGCATGACGATCAACCGATGACGGAAGCCGTCTCGGCCGGCCAGATAGGCCGCCGAGAGGCGGTCCGTGGTGGCGAAGGTCACCTCGATGGTGCCGGCGGGCGTCAGGTTCGGGCGGAGGCCCGGGCCGGGCTGCCGGTCGAAAGCGGTGAGCGGGCGCACCGTGACCGAGGCGACCGGGAGCTCATACTCCTGGAGGATGACGAAACGGATACGGCCGCGGGTGGCGGCATCGACGCCGTCCCAGCAGAAGAGCTGCTCCATCGCGATGGCGTCATGCGTCTCGTAGGCCTGACGGAGATCATCGGCGAGGGCACGGAGACTGCGCGCATTCCACCATCCCCAAACGGCGACCAGCGCGACGCCAAGTAAAAGGCCCACCAACGCCGCGGAGAGGCGACGGAGCCAGGGATGCCGGAGGAAGAGTTGCAGCACGAGGGAGAAGGGCGTTGACCGAATAGCAGGGTCGGAGATAAGCACGCAAGAGCCATGGCGCACGAAAGCAAGCCCTCCTCTGATTCCGGCCGATACGCGGCCCGGGGCGTGTCCGCCTCCAAGAGCGAAGTCCATGCCGCCGTCGACCGCCTCGACCCCGGCCTCTTTCCACAGGCCTTCTGCAAAATCGTCGCCGACAACCTGACGGGCGACGAAACGAAGTGTGTTGTCACGCATTCGGACGGCTCTGGCACTAAGGCCCTCCTCGCTTATCTCTGGTGGAAGGAGACCGGCGACGCGTCCGTCTTCCGCGGCATCGCGCAGGACAGCATCGTCATGAACATCGACGACCTCCTCTGCGTCGGCGTGACCAAGGGCGTCATCCTCTCTTCGACCATCAACCGCAACGCCAAGGCCATCCCGGGCGCAATCCTCGCAGAGCTCATCAATGGGACCGAAGACGTACTCGCCATGCTGCGCGAGCAGGGCTTCGGCATCACGTCCGGCGGCGGCGAGACGGCCGACGTCGGCGACCTCACGCCCACGCTCACCGTCGATTCCACCGCGACCGCAATCCTCGCTCGCTCCGAGGTCGTGGACGCCGCGCACGTCGTCCCGGGCCTCGTCATCGTCGGCATCGCCTCCCATGGCCGCGCGAAATATGAGACGGCCGAGAACAGTGGCATCGGCTCCAACGGCCTGACCAGCGCCCGCCACGAGCTTCTTTCCAAGTACTACGCCGAGAAGTATCCCGAAACCTATGACAAGGCCACCCCGGCCGACCTGGCCTACTGCGGCCCCCATCGCCTGACGGACCCCCTCCCCGGATCGACCCTGACCGTCGGCCAGGCCCTCCTCTCCCCCACCCGCACCTACGCCCCCTATGCCTTGCGCCTGCTCCAGGCTCTCGGTAACCAGCGCGTCAAAGGCCTCGTCCACTGCTCCGGCGGAGGCCAGACCAAGTGCCGCCGGTTCGGCTCCAAGGTCCATTTCATCAAGGATAACCTCTTCCAGACTCCCCCCATTTTCGCTGAAATCGCCAGGGTCAGTGGGACGGATGCCAAGGAAATGCACCAGGTTTACAACATGGGGCACCGCCTGGAGGTCTTCGTGGAGCCCAAGGACGCCGAGGTCGCGCTGCGCCTCGCCGCTGAGCTGGGCCTGGGCGCCCAGGTGATTGGCCGGACCGAAGCCTCGACGCGGCCCGACGGGGCCAACCATGTCACCGTGATTAAAGACGGGCAGGTCCTCACTTACGCCTGAGGGGTCTCAGGGCTTGCTTCTTTAAAGTGTCGGGTGGTCGGGCAGACAGGACTTGAACCTGCAACACCCTGCTCCCAAAGCAGGGACTCTACCAATTGAGATACTGCCCGGTACCCGAGGAGACAGTCTGATTTTGTGTTGCCGTCCGTGTCAAACTGCTAATCTCCAAGTGTTCCAACCCGCAAAACACCTCCATACATGGAAAACGACAATATCTCCCCCTCCTCTTCTGAATCCAAGCTCCCGCTTATCGTGGGTATCCTCGGTTTCGCTCTCGGCGCCGCCGGCCTCGTGCTCGGCATCAAGGCCAAGGGCGCCGCTGAAGCCGCCAACCTTGAAGCGGCTGGTGCCAAGGCCAGCGTCGCCGAACTCGGCGCCGCCCTCGCCGGCAAAGCCAACGCCGCTGACGTCCAGGCTGTCCGCGCCGACCTCGACAAGGGTCTCGCCGACCTCGCCCTCAACGAGAAGACCCTCGCTGACCAGATCTCCGCTCTCCAGAAAGTCGCTTCCACGCCGAAGGCCAACACCGGTGCCGGCAAGGGCGCTGCCGCTCCTGGTCCTGGCCAGCACGTCGTCGCCAAGGGCGAGACCCTCAGCTCCATCGCCAAGAAGGCCGGCATCTCGCTCAAGGCTCTCCAGGAACTCAACGCTGGCGTTGATTCCAATAAGCTCAAGATCGGTCAAGTCCTGAAGACCAAGTAAGCTCACGCATGTCGGCGCCCTCTCGCTGGTCCGTCCAGCACGAAGAGCTCCACGCCGACTGCAGGGTTTTCCGGGTTTACAAGGAACACTGTAATCACCCTCTCGACAAACGAGAGGGTGATTTTTTTGTACTCCGCTCCGGCGACTGGGTGCTCGCACTCCCGATCACCGAAGACGGACGTCTCGTGATGGTCCGACAATATCGCTTCGGCACGCGCGACCTTTCCACTGAAGCGCCAGGCGGCATCATCGAGCGCGGCGAAGACCCCGTGCTCGCCGCCGTGCGCGAGACCGAGGAGGAAACTGGGTTTGCCGGCGGCCGCGCCAGCCTGCTCGGCACCTGCGCGCCAAACCCCGCGATTCAGGCCAATCGCTGCCATTTCGTGCTATTGGAGGGCGTGCGCCCCACCGGCCTCCGCGCCCCGGACGAACACGAGGAAATCCAGGTGCTGGCCGTCAGCCCCAAGGCCGCGCTCGCGCAGGCGCTCACCAATTCCGCGCAGCATTCGCTCGCGCTGCTCGCGCTCTACCGTCTTCGTGACGCGCGACCCGAACTCTTTTCATGACCACTCCTACCCGCATCAAGAACAAGGGCCGCGAGGCCGATCCGGTCCTCGTCGTCGGCTCCGTGGCCTACGACAGCATCGTCACGCCGCACGACGAAGGCGAACGCATCCTCGGCGGTAGCGCCGCGTACGCGTGCCTCGCCGCGAGCTACTTCGCGCCTCCGCGCATCGTCGGCGTCGTCGGCCATGACTTCCGCGACCGCGACCGTAACAAGCTCGCCAAACGCGGCATCGACCTCGACGGCCTGCTCACCGATTCGTCCGGGCGCACGTTCTTCTGGCGCGGACGCTACCACGAGAACTACAACCGCCGCGACACCGAGGACCTGCAGCTCAACGTCTTCGAACACTTCAAGCCGAAGCTGCCCGAAGCCCATCGCGCCACCCCGTTTGTGATGCTCGGCAACATCCGTCCCGACCTACAACTCGAAGTCCTCAACCAGCTCTCCGCGCCGCGTTTCGTGCTCGCCGACACCATCGACATCTGGATCGAGACACAGCGCGAGAAGCTCGGCGAAGTCATGCGCCGCGCCGACCTGCTCGTGGTCAACGACACCGAATCCGCTAAGCTCACCGGCGAATCCAACGTGATCGTCGCCGGCCACGCCCTGCGCAAGCACGGCTGCAAGACCGTGATCATCAAGAAAGGCGAACATGGCGCCGTCCTCTTCCACGAGGAAGGCCTCTTCATGCTGCCCGCCTACCCGGTGACCGAGCTCCGTGACCCCACCGGGGCCGGCGACAGCTTCGCCGGGGCCCTCCTCGGCTACCTGGCCTCGGCCGGGGCGACCGACTTCGCGACCCTGAAGCAGGCCATGGTCTACGGCACCGCCGTGGCCAGCCTGACCGTCGAGGCCTTCTCGACCGACCGCCTGGCCAAGGCCGGCTGCCGAGAGATCCGGGCCCGCCGGAAGGAGCTCCTGAAGCTAATTAAGGCCTAACCCTGACGCCGGCGGACCAAGAACCGCCACAGCACGAAGAGCAGGATGCCCGAGAAGACGAGGTCGCCGACCACCAAAGGCCAGACCCGGGGGAGCTTGTGGGCGATCAGAGCGTAGACCAAGAAACCCGCCTGGAGGATAATGACCAGGGTCAGGAGGGGGACGAAGCGCCGGAGCTTCGCGAGGGGATTAGGGTCGCTCATGCGAAATGACGGCGGTGGGCTTCGGCCAGACCGAGCAAGGTCAGGTGCGGCTCGTGCGTCACGCGGGACTGCCAGGAGGCCGGCAGAAAGATCGCCGCGCCGCCGGTGACAATCACCTTGGGCATCGGAGAGCCTTGGCGGACGAGCTCGGCGCTGACGCCGTCGAGCAAGCCGCCGATCATACCCGCGAATCCCAGGGCGCAGCCGGCGCGCATCGCATCGACCGTCGACTTACCGATGGCCGGGCCGCCGAGGAGCGCGGCGGGGTCGAGCGCAGGCAGCAAGGCCGTGCGTTCATGAAGATACTGGGTCATCACACCGAGTCCGGGGGCGATGATGCCGCCAGCGTAACCGCGTTCGGTGAGGATATCGACGGTGGTGGCCGTGCCCATGCCGATAATCACCGCCGGCGCCCCAGCGACAAGCTGGGCGCCCACGCAATCCGCAAGGCGATCCTGGCCGACCTCAGCGGGCTTCGGATAATCGAACCCGAGTCCCTTCACGTTGTCGTGACGGAGATGATAGAACGGGCGGCCGCTGCTCAGGAGCGCCGGCGAGATCGCAGCGGTCACCTTCGGGACGACGCTCGCGAGCGCGATGCCCTGCGTCGGATGGGCGGCGAGGAGCGCGTTCAAGGACGCGGTATCGAGGGAAGCGGTGGATAATTCGCCATGGGCGAGCAGCGCGCGTCCGTCCACGACGCCCCAGTGCGCGTGCGTGTTGCCGACATCGAGGCAGAAGATGGACACGGGAAAGAGGGTAGTCGGGAGCGGTCGCGGGAGCAAGCGCTCAGGGCTTGCGCAATGTGACCTCGCCAGAGGAGACGATGGTCTTGCGGCCGCCGCCGGTGCGAAGGATCAGGGAGCCCTCTTCATCGATGCCGTCGACAATCCCCGCGACCGGGTCGCCCCGCAGTCCGACGCGGACGGACTTGCCGGCGAGCACGTCATGGGACTGCCAAAGCTTGCGGAAGGAACGCGACCAGGTGCCTTCCTCGAACTGCTCCCAAGCGTGGAAGAGCGCGGCGATGACGGCAGCGGCCTCGCGGTTGACATCGATCGGGGCGCCGAGCGCGGCCTCGAGCGAGCCGGCGGTCGCCCGAATCTCGGCGGGGAAATCCTTCGGCTGCCCGGTGAGATTGAGGCCGAGGCCGAAGACCAGTTCACGGACCGAATCGGAATCGAGACGCGCCTCGGTGAGCATACCAGCGACCTTGCGTCCGTCCGGCGTTTGCAGGTCATTGGGCCACTTCAGCCCGAGCTTGAGGCCGAGCGATTTCTCGACGTGCGAGCAAAGCGCCAGGCCCATCCAAAGGGTGAACGGCTTGAGACGCTCCGGCGGGATGAACGGCCGGAAAGCGAGCGACAGGTAAAGGTTGCCGGACTGGGCGCTGTGCCACTTGCGACCCAAGCGGCCGCGACCGGAGCGTTGCGAGCGGGCGAGCACCGCAAAGGGCGCTTCCTGTCCCGCCGCGAGACGTCGTTCTGCCTCGGAATTCGTGCTGTCTACTTCGGCGAGCAACTCAACCGCGGGAGAGACCTTGAGGCGACGAAGGTGCGCGTCGAGCAACGCGGCGTTGATCTCACGCGGGACGGACTTCAGCTCATAGCCCTTCCGGGTCGAAGCCTTGAAAGTAAAGCCATCGGCACGGAGGCGCTCCAGCCGGCTCCAAATCGCCACTCGCGATACGCCAAGTTCTTTCGCGAGACGGTCTCCGCTCACCGGTTCGCCGTCGGCCTCGAGGAACGCGAGGAGGATACTGCTGTCGAGGGCGGCCATGAGATCAGAGCCAGTCGAGGCCGAGGTCGCACCACGGCGCGGCGTGGGTGAGTCCGCCGCTCGAGACGAAATCCGGCGCGAGCGCGCCGATGAGCGGGAGCGACTCCAAGCTGACACCGCCGCTGACTTCGGACCAAGCGAGGCCACGGAGCGGCGGGATCGCCGCACGCAGGTCGGCGGGCGCGAAGTTATCGAGTAAGATGATGTCGGCGCCGGCCTTCAGGACCGGAGCGATCTGATCCAGGCGGTCGACCTCGACTTCGACGAGGAGGTCGGGGCGACTTTCGCGCGCGCGGCGGACCATCTTCGTGATGCGTTCGCCGGCCGTGGCGCCGCCGGCCGCAAGATGGTTATCCTTCACCATGATCCGGTCGAAGAGACCGAGTCGATGGTTGTACCCGCCGCCTTGGCCCACCGCGTATTTCTCGAGCATGCGGAAGCCGGGCGTCGTCTTGCGCGTATCGAGCAGCTTCGTCGGCGAAGAACCTAGGGCGAGGACGTGCTCGCGGGTGCGCGTCGCCACGCCGCAGAGGCGCTGGAGGAAATTCAGGAGGATGCGTTCAGCGGAAAGCAGTTCAGCGGCGGGGCCTTCGACTTCGGCGACCGCGGTGCCAGCGGGCACGAACTGACCATCATAAGCGAGGGGCTTGGCGTGGCAGCGGCCCCCGTAAGCGGCGAAGACCACCTCCATCAGGCCAAGGCCGGCAAGGACCATCGGGCGGCGGGCGACCACGCGGGCGCGGGCCCGGTCGGCGCCGGCGAGAAGGGCGGCGGACGGGTCGCCGGTGCGCAGCGGGCGCTGGGCGAGACCTAAGCCCGAGAGATCCTCGTCACGCGCGAACTCGGCGAAGCGGAGCAACCACGACCGGTCCAGCTCGTCCCAGCGGAGACGGCGGATAAGTCGGTCGGTCTGGCCCGGATCACGCGGCATGGGTTCACCTTATGACCCGACCCCCGTCGGGCAAGGGGCTTAACGGAAGAACTCCTTGAACTTCGCCCGCCAGGATTCGGAGACCGGCGCGGCTTCGTCGCCGCAAGCGGCGGCGTAGGCCTTGAGGGCTTCCTTTTCCTTATCGGTCATCTTCTTCGGGACGTCGATATCGACGCGCACAAGTAGGTCGCCGGAGGTCGAGCCGCGCAGCGGAGGCATACCTTCGCCGCGGAGTCGGAAAATCGTGCCGCCCTGGGTGCCGGCCGGGATGTTGAGCGTGGTCTTTCCCTTCAACTTCGGGACGACGATCTTACCGCCGAGGGCGGCGATCGAGAACTTCACCGGCACACTGCACGCCAGGTCATCGCCATCGCGTTCGAAGAGCTGGTGGTCCGTGACCGTGATGTAGACGTAGAGATCGCCGGAAGAAGCGCCGCGGCGGCCGGCCGAGCCGTTGCTGCTGGAGCGGAGCTTGGTGCCGGTGTCGACGCCGGGAGGGATGCGCAGGCTGACGGTGGATTCCGCGACCGTGCGGCCTTCGCCGGAGCAAGGCTTGCAGGGCTTGTCGATGCGTTCGCCTTGGCCGCCGCAGGACGGGCAGGTCTGACGCATCTGGAAGAAACCGTTCGAGCGGACGACCTGGCCTTGGCCGCCACAGGTAGGACAACGGCTCTTCTTGGAGCCCGGCTCGGCGCCGGAACCTGAGCACTTTGCGCAGGCGACGTGCTTACGATAGGGAATCTTACGTTCGACGCCTTCGGCGGCTTCTTCGAGTGAGATCTTCAGGTCGACGCGAAGGTCTTCCCCGGCGTCGTCCTGGGTCTCGCTCGCGCCACCGCCGAAACCGCCGCCACCGCCGCCGCCAAACATCTGTTCGAAGATGTCGCGCGGGTCGGCACCGCGGAAGCCGCCACCCGCCGGGCCACGGCTAGCACCCGCGCCCATGTTGGGATCAAAAGCGGCTTCGCCATGCTGGTCGTATTGCTTACGCTTCCCCTCGTCGCCGAGGATCTCATAGGCGCGGGAGACCTTCTTGAACTTCTCCTCGGCTTCCTTGTTACCCGGATTGCGGTCGGGGTGGAACTCCATCGCCTTTTTGCGATAGGCCTTCTTGAGCTCGTCGGCGGACGCGGACTTCGCGACGCCCAGCAGGGTGTAGTATTCGTCGGCCATCGGAAAAATTTACTTAGCGGCGCCGGAGGAGACGAAGACGGCGGCCGGACGGAGGACGCGGTCATGGAGCAGCCAGCCGGAGCGGGCAACGCGGAGCACCGTGCCTTCGGCGACGTCGGCGCTCGGCTCGGAGCCCACGGCTTCGTGACGGGAAGGATCGAAAGGCTGACCGACCGGGCTGACCTCGACGAGGCCCTGCGTGGAAAGGATCGAGCGCAGCTGCCCGACCGCCATGCGGAAGCCTTCGGCGACGGCGCGGCCGTCGGTATGCTTCGCAGCGGACTCCAGGCCGAGGTTGAGCGAATCAAGTGCGGGGAGCAGATCTTCGAGCAAGACGGAGGTGGCGTACTTGCGGAACTCGATGCCCTCGCGGTGGTGGCGGCGCTGCTGGTTCTGCTGCTCCGCGTTGGCGCGCAACACCGCATCCTTAAGTTGCGCGGCCTGGCCTTCGAGCTCGGCGATACGGGTCGCGGCGTCGGGCTGAATCGGTTCAGGGGAAGGAATCGGGTCGGTCATGAGATTATTTTTCGCCGAGGAGTTTCTCGGTCACGGATTTACGGAGGCGCTCGCGGGCGAGGTCGAGCAGGAGTTCCGGCTGCTGCTGGACGGCCGTCTGCACGGCCTGCGTGCCCATCGGGCGGGAGACTTTCTCGTCGAAGTTACGCTCGGTAATATCGCGGGCTTCGAAAACGTAGTTAAAGGCCTGGTCGACGACTACTTTACGCTGGTCGGTGCCGTCACCGGAGATGATCGTGATACGGTCGACGCGGACGCGCAGGTGCTTGATGAGGAAGGACTGCTTCGGGGCGGGCGGGCCGGGCGCGGGCTTCGGAACGTTGGCGACGGGTGCGGACTTGAGACCGTTGAAGATATCCTTAGCGTTATTATCGGCGAGGAAGTCGGCCTTGCCGACAATCGTCAGGTGCTCGATGTCGAGTTCGGCATCGTTGACGACTTGGCTGCCGCCTTCGAAGAATGTCAACGGGTCGAGGTCGATGGCGAGCCGGCGGACCTTGAGAAACTCCTTCTCGGTCCAGCGGGTCGGGTTGGTGATCGTCAGGCCAGCATAGGAAAGGCGACCCGCGAAGAGATTCGTGTCATTGGACTCGACCGCCAGATGAGCGCCGGACTTCGTGGCGAGGGAGGAGTCGAGCAACTTGGGGGAGAATCGGCCCAAGGCCCAGACGCCGAGCAGGCCTACCACGACCAGGAATAGCGCCACGCCGCAGAGCAACGTGAGAAGCTTGCGCAAGGCGGACCCAAGCCGGGTGCTTTTGGAGGGGACGGACATCGAAGGACGCTGAAATCGAGCAGTAGGCGTGCCACCGAGCAGGGTCAACGGTGGAGGCAAAAAGCAGGGTTAACGGGTGTTTTTCCCTGATAGCCGTCGGTCGGTTGCCTGGGCGCGATGGGCAGGCGGGTCCTTCTGTCCCGGAGGTGTGACGCTGTAGTCGTAACCACTTGTGCGCCGCCCGCGGGGGCGAGGTAAGGCTTGCGGCGGGGCGTAGGGTGGGCTTCCTCAATACTCCAATGAGTCAGGAAGCCGCCAAATTGATGCTCGGTCTGCCCAAAGGCAGCCTGGAAGAGGCCACTCTCCAGCTGTTCGCCCGCGCCGGGTTCCCCGTCACCAAGAGCAGCCGCTCTTACCGCCCCTCCTTCGATGACGCCGCCCTCGACGGCCGCTTCATCCGCGCCCAAGAAGTCGCCCGTTATGTCGAGCATGGCTTCTTCGACTGCGGCCTCACCGGTCAGGACTGGGTCCTGGAAAACAACGCCGACGTCGTACAGGTCTGCGAACTCATCTACAGCCGCGCCTCCGCCCAGAAATCCCGCTGGGTCCTCTGCGTGCCGGAAGCTTCGCCCGTCCAGACCGCCAAGGATCTCGCTGGCAAGCGCGTCGCCACCGAACTCGTCGAGACCACCCGCCGCTGGTTCAAGGCGCAGGGCGTCGAATGCGAAGTCGAATTCTCCTGGGGTGCCACCGAGGTGAAGGTGCCTGAGCTCGCCGACGCCATCGTCGACATCACTGAGACCGGCTCCTCCATCAAGGCCAACAAGCTGCGCATCATCGCCCAGCTCATGGAGACCACCACTGTCCTCGTCGCGAACAAGGCCGCCTGGGCCAATCCCGCCAAGCGCGCCAAGATCGAGCAGATCGTGCTCATGCTGCAGGGCGCCCTCGCCGCGCAGCACATGGTCGGCCTCAAGTTCAACCTCCCGAAGGCCAAGCTCGACCAGATCGCCGCCGCCCTCCCCGCCTTGCGCAATCCGACGGTCTCCCCGCTGAGCAATCCCGAGTGGATTGCCGTCGAGACCATCATTGACGCCCGCCAGGCCCGCGAGTTCATCCCGACCCTCAAAGCCGCCGGCGCTGAGGGCATCGTGGAGTATCCGATCAACAAACTCGTCTACTGACGCCCCTCGCCGTGGCTGACTCCGTCCGCGTCGGTCTCATCCAGCTCACCGCCGAGGACACTCCGGCGGCGAACGTGCGCAAGACCCTGCCCCGCATCGAAGAAGCGGCGGCCAAGGGTGCCAAGATCATCGGCCTGCAGGAGATGTTCACGACGAAATATTTCTGCATCAATCAGGACCCGAAGAACTTCGACCTCGCGGAGCCCATCGAGACCGGACCGTCGGTGACCGAACTCGCCAAGGCCGCCAAGCGCCTCGGCGTTGTCATCATCGCCCCGCTCTTCGAAGCGCGCGGCAGTGAAGTCTACCATAACACCGCGGCCGTCATCGACGCCGACGGCACCGTGCTCGGCAAGTACCGCAAGATGCACATCCCGCAGGACCCGGGCTTCGAGGAGAAATTCTACTTCACGCCCGGCGACCTCGGCTTCCGTACCTGGAAGACGGCGCATGGTGATATCGGCGTGCTCATCTGCTGGGACCAGTGGTACCCGGAAGCCGCGCGCCTCACCGCGCTCGGCGGCGCGCAGATTCTTTTCTACCCGACCGCCATCGGCTGGCTGCCCGAAGAAAAGGCCGCCCTCGGCCACGCGCAGCATAACGCATGGGAAACCGTCCAGCGCGGCCACGGCGTCGCCAACGGCTGCTACGTCGCCGCGACCAACCGCGTCGGCACCGAAGGCCGCACCCAGTTCTGGGGCCAGAGCTTTGTCTCCGACCCGTACGGCGAGATCGTCGCCCGCGCTTCCATCGACAAGGAAGAGATCCTCCTCGCCGATTGTGACCTCGTGAAGCAGCGCGAATTCCGCCGCATCTGGCCGTTCTTCCGCGATCGCCGCATCGACGCCTACGGCGACT
>Ga0209297_1001819_pt1 | contig 12185 bp, 13 predicted proteins | sample S_130805_MF_Meta_FD_187322 | JGI IMG/M metagenome (GOLD analysis project Ga0209297, IMG submission 187322) | Freshwater microbial communities from Lake Simoncouche, Canada to study carbon cycling - S_130805_MF_MetaG (SPAdes) (version 2) | ecosystem: Environmental > Aquatic > Freshwater > Lake ... | reverse complement strand
TAGGAAAGCGCGCAAGATGCCGTAAGGCAGGTTGTTCATGAGGCTAATTTAGCGTCAAAAGGTTGGAATGTGCGAATATGAACCATGGAGCAGGAGTTATGAGCGATAAAGATAAGGGCGCCAACGGTCCAGATGATGCCACTGAACGTGAGTTAATCGACATGGAATTTCAATCTATGGTTGAAGGCTTATCGCTGGATGAATCAGCGCCAACTTCATATTTAGATGAGCTAGATAATTTTGTCGACGAGAACAGATTTATTGCACCTAATCCACCGCGAAAAAGTATTAAGCAAACTTTTCAAGCCGCGATCGCATCCCTAAAAAAATGGAAGAATGGAAGCGATTTCCGAGATGGTGGCGGAGTAGCGCTTTAAATACGTGAAAGGTCTGCGACGCCGACTAAGCCTGCATGATTGCCAAGCTCTGCTGCCACAATTTCTGGGTATGGATGTTTCCCGCTAAAAGGAATCAGCCTTAAGGCAGCTTCACGAGTGGGGCCAAGGAAGATTTCACCGGCATCAATTACTCCCCCACCTAAAACAATGCAGGATGGATCGATCACAGCACACAGCGAGGCAATTCCTGCGCCAAGATAACTTGCCATAGTGTTAAAGGCAGCCATAGCAACTGGATCTCCATCACGCGCAGCATCTGTTATGTGTTGGCCTTTCAAACCTTCGAGAGTTCCATCACCGCGCGCCAGTAAATTGCGGGCAATATCAGGGCTTGCGCTGATTGCCTCACGTGCATGGCGCAGTAGAGCCGAGCCAGATGAATACTGCTCAAGACAGCCACGAATTCCACAACCGCATAAATGTCCTTCCGGAACTATGCGGATATGTCCGAGTTCAGCGCCAATTCCAAATGCTCCCCTAAAGAGTGCACCATCTAGAATCAAACCGCCTCCGACTCCTGTGCCTAGAGTTAAGAGCATTAGGTCATTGCGACCGCGTCCTGCGCCAAATTTAAATTCACCCCACGCAGCAGCGTTTGCATCATTTTCAAGAACAATTGTCTTTCCTAAAATTTCATTTAACTCTCGATCTAAATTAACGCCATTCCAACCAGCGATATTCGGTGTTGCTAAAATTGTTTTCCGGTCGGAGGAGATAAATCCCGCCGCAGATACTCCAATTGAGTCAACTGGGAATTCGTGGGCTAACTCGTTTGCTACATCAGCTATAGCTTGCGTGAGCGCGCGACCGCCTTCGCGTGGAGTATCGCGCCGCGCAGTAGTTAAGATCTCGCCAGTTTCGGATACGACTCCGCCTAGAACTTTCGTGCCACCGACATCGATTCCGATGGTATTTGTAGCCACGAAATTAACCTTCTAGATGTTCTTTAAGCTGCTTTAACGCGCTATCGATTGTGGTTTTCTCTTGCTTAGCAATCATCATCGCCAGGATTGGCATGGATAGGCCGACGGAAAGTTCATAGGTTACTGAAGTAGAGTCGGCACCTAAGCTCTTTAGCAGATATGCGCCATCCATCTTGGTCAAGATATTGGCATCGTCTAGCGAGAATGTAACTTTGCTAGGTGCTTGGCTCCAATCAAAATCAAGTGTGACAACATCTTTAACGGCGCCGGCATCAACTGTTAACTTCGCTTTTGTGGCGCGACCTTGATCATCGGTTGCAAGTACATCCACCTTCTTAAATGCACCCGACCATTCGGGGTAGGAGGCAACTGCAAAAAGGGTCGCACCGACTTCGGCGATCGGGGCATCGATGGATATTGTTGAACTGCTGAATTCGCTCATGCCTAAAGGTTACCTGTAAAAATATCTTTCCAGCCTCTCCCATTTTTCTGACTCGGGCGCTAGCGTTAGGGCTATGAACGAGATCACGATCCCAGCCCTTGTCCCAACAGCAACCGCCGGAAACCTCACAAATCTGATCACAGAACGTGCTTGGTTTGAACCAAATCGCGTGATGATGTCGCGCCCACTTGGTGATGGCTGGCAGAAAGTTTCTGCTCAAGAGTTAGATGCCGAAGTCCGCGCAACTGCCAAAGGGCTGATTGCCGCTGGAATTGCGATCGGTGACCGGGTAGCGATCATGGCCCGAACTAGATACGAGTGGACGATTTTAGATTTCGCAATCTGGTTTGCCGGTGGTTGTGTAGTTCCAATTTACGAGACATCTTCTGCAGAACAAGTGGATTGGATCTTGAGCGATTCTGGAGCAGTTGGACTAATCGTCGAAACCCCAAGTCATCGCGAATTAGTAAACACAATTCTGCCTTCTCACACCAAACACATTTGGACTATGACTGAAGATGTTCTCTCTGTCCTTGCAACAGCAGGAGCACATATTGGAGATGATGAAGTCGACCGTCGTCGCAACGCGCTTCTGCCAGACACACTCGCAACCTTGATCTATACATCGGGAACAACTGGAAAGCCAAAGGGCGTTTCACTAACCCACGGTAATTTCTTATCTGAGTGTGGCAATGTTGTTGAAGGAGCAAGTGATCTATTTCTAAAAGCAAATGGTTCGACGCTGCTCTTCTTACCAGTAGCTCACGTATTCGGACGCATGGTCCAGATCGGTGCAATTCGCGCTGGATTACATCTGGCGCATTGCAGCGATCCAGTTGGTCGCTTGCAACCTGATCTTGCATCATTTAAGCCAACTTTCGTGCTCGCAGTCCCGCGCATCTTTGAAAAGGTTTATAACGGTGCCGAAGCTAGAGCTGATGCAGCAGGTAAAGGAAAGATCTTCCGCAAAGCTGCAGAAGTTGCAGTTGCCTATAGCGAGGCTATAGATAAGCGCGGCTTTAATCCGCTACTGACGTTAAAGCATGCGATATTTGACAAGTTGGTTTACTCAAAGATTCGCGCCGCACTTGGTGGCAATGTGGAAGGTGCAATCTCCGGTGGAGCCCCGCTAGGTGCGCGCCTTGGGCACTTCTACCGCGGCGCTGGTGTAACAATTTACGAAGGCTATGGTTTAACTGAAACAACTGCGGGAGCTACATTAAATATCACTGGCTCAATAAAAGTTGGTTCCGTTGGAAAACCTATCCCCGGTACGAGTATCAAGATTGCCGATGACGGTGAAGTTTTGATCAAAGGGCCGATCGTTATGCGTGGCTATTGGCAGAACGATGCCGCAAATGCAGAAGTCTTTACCGAAGATCGCTGGTTTAGATCTGGTGACCTTGGAAAGCTCGATGAAGATGGCTTCCTTTACATAGTCGGTCGCAAGAAAGAGCTAATCGTCACCGCAGGTGGAAAGAATGTGGCACCGGCAGTCTTGGAAGATCGCTTGCGTGCCCATCCATTAGTTAGCCAATGCGTGGTCGTGGGTGATAACCAACCATTTATTGCAGCCCTAGTAACAATTGATCAAGATGCGCTCAAGAGTTGGATCGTTGCCAATAAGAAAGACGGGGCATCGATTGCAACACTTACCCAGGATCCAGATCTAATAGCTGTAGTACAGACAGCTGTTGATGAAGCAAATAAAGCGGTAAGTAAGGCCGAATCAATTCGTAAATTTACAATTCTGCCTACCGATTTCACAATCGCTGGAGGTCAACTCACCGCCAAGCTCTCGATTAAGCGACATGTTGTTGCTCAAGAGTTTGCTAAAGAAATCAGCGACCTCTTTGCCAAGTGAGCACTCCACAACGCCTTGAATTAGCTCGCGAAATCCATGATGGAATCGCGCAAGATTTGGTGGCTTTGGGATACGAATTAGATTTACTCCTTGCGGCAACGCACTCACAGGAGCCTGTTCGTAAGGGAATTCGCTCGCTGCGTTTTCAGGTAGATGAGTTAATTTCAAAGTTGCGCCGCCAGATGTATCAGCTTCGACAAGCCCAAGTTGAATCGGCACAGGAGACACTTTCCAGAATCGCTGCAGAGATTTGCGGGCCTCTTCTAAGCGTTCTCGAAATTGCTGAGTTCGATATCCCACCATCGGTCGGCTTGGAAATTAGCGCCATCGCCGCCGAGTTAATGCGTAATAGCGTTCGTCACTCTAGGGGTAGCGAGATTGAATTACATTTGAGCCAAGTTGAAAATCACACCTACCTAGAGGTGCGCGATAACGGCGAAGGAGGTGCGACCTTGGAGAGTTCACGTTTGGGTTTAATTGGAATAAAGGAGAGAACTGAAACGCTCGGCGGCGTATTTTCCTACCGCTCTGATAGTTCAGGAACTCGCGTCTCCATTACTCTGTGAAATCTGATCTATCTGTAAATGTTGTGCTAATCGATGATCATCCTGCAGTTAGGACTGGAATCAAGAGAGCTCTTGAAGTTTCAGGTCTAAATTGTTGTGGTGAGGCAGCAAATCGAGCAGAGGCATTTGCTCAGATAGCGCACAAGTCACCGGATGCGGTAATTCTAGATTTGAATCTGCCCGATGGATCCGGGCTCGATGTCGTGCACTGGATACGAAAACATTCAGAAGAGATGGCGATTGTTATCCTCACGATGAGTGAAGATGAAAGCCAGCTAATCGCAGCCATGCGCGCTGGGGCCAGTTCATTTGTGAAGAAGAGCGCACCAGTAAGTGAAGTAATCGCGGCCTTAAAGAGTTCCCTAGAACTTCCTAAAAACTTTAGCGCACCTGGTCTGCCTGCAGCGCTCAAGAACTCTCAAGTAGCGCAACTGCTCACCCAAAGAGAATTGACAGTGCTACAAGCTCTTATCCAGCCCGGAACCAATAAAGAATTAGCAAAAGGTTTGTTTATTTCAGAGGCAACTTTTAAAACTCACCTTGCAGCGATATATCGAAAATTGGAAGTTAAAAGTCGATTTGGCGCAGTCACAAAGGCGCGTAGCCTCAATTTGTTTTAAGACTTTAGGGAAAGCAGTTCATTGAACTTGCCGGCCCATATCTCCCATCGCCAGTTATCGTAAATCCATTGCCGGCCCTGTCTGCCCATTGCAATTGCGCGTGCTGGATCATCAAAGAATGAAATAACTGCTCTGGCTATCTCTGACGGATTTTTTCCATCGACAGTTATTCCAGTTTCGCCTTCAAGTACTGCATCAGGTGCTCCACCTGATTTGCCGGCAATCACTGGTAGTTCGCAGGCGCTAGCTTCGAGATAGACGATTCCTAGGCCTTCTACTTCAAGTCCAGCAAGACGTGACCTCGATGGCATCGCAAATACATCTCCCACACTTATATATCGAGGTAGGTCGGCATGTTCGATGCGTCCAATAAAAGTTATGGAGCCTTCTACCTTTAATTTCGAAACTATTTTCGCTAGGTGATCTTTATATGGACCGGCGCCAACCATCAAGATATGGGCATCCGGATGGCGTTGCAATATCTCAGGAAGGGCGGAGATTAAAGAGTCCTGGCCTTTGCGATGCACCAGGCGACCAACGCTTACGATGACTTTCTTATCTGTTAGGCCAAGTGATGCTCGTAATTGTGCGGCTGATTTCTGTGGAGCAAAATGTTCAGTATCGATTCCCGGAGCAATCTTGACCATCGCAGCGCTGGCTTTGGCAGATAAAGCGCGTGAAATCTCCTGGCGCGTGAAATCTCCCAAGTAAGTTAAGTGATCGCTCTTGTCGCCGATATAACGGATCGCCCAATTGAAGGGCCAGATTTTTGCCCACCAAACTTCGTGGCCATGAGTTAACCCAATAATTTTTTCTGCTCCAGCTCTGCGAACTGCACCAGCCATAAGACCCAAAGGCGCGGCCGCTCCAAAAAATACAACTTTTACATTCTCGCTTAATATTACTTTTCTTATCGCACGGGATACCCGGGGCGTCGGAAGTAAGATCTTTGCGCGATCACGTATGACCGTTACACCAAACTCGGATAGCCACTTTCGGTCATAATCTTTGGTATCACCTTGTGCAGATGTATAAACAATTACCGTATTGCGCGGTGAGCGTTCAATTAACCCCATCACAAAGGTTTCAATTCCGCCGGCACGCGGACCAAAATCATTGGTTATGCAAAGAGTTTTATCGCTCATTTATATTTATTCAGTAATTAGAGACGGCGTGCGCCGATATATGGCTTGCGTCCAAGACTTGAAGCGCTAGCCACTTTTACGCGCGAGCCAGATCGAGGTGCATGAACCATTTTGCCACCACCAAGATAAATTCCAACATGTGAAATTGGACGACCGAAGAAGATGAGATCACCTGGCATTAGATTGGCACGTTTGATTGATTTGCCATAGCCATACTGGGCGCGAGAAGAGTGAGGAAGAGAGACTCCAGCAGTTTGATATGCCCGCATAGTCAACCCCGAGCAATCCCAATATGTCATTCCATCTGCACCGAAAACGTACTTATCTCCAATTTGTTTTAAGGCAAATTGCAACGCCTTACCTGCGCGACCTGATACTCCCGATGCTGATTTTGCTGCTGCCAGTGACGATGCTTGATCTGCATCCTCTTCCTCTTGGGCAAGGCGTGCCAATCTTTCACGATCTTCTTTCTTTAACTGAGCAAGTAAAGATTCGGCTTCAGCTAATTTGGCAGTTGCCTGGGCACTTTGTGCTGCCAGTTTCTTCTGCGTCGCCTTCACTAAAGCTAACTTGTCATTAACCGTTAATGAAGTGGCGGTTAGTTTCTGTTTAGCTGCTTGAAATTTGCGAAGTTCAACTGACTTCTTTCGTGTGATCGCCTCAAGCGAACCGGCTGCAGAGAGATACAAGGCAGGATTTGCCGAAAAGAGCAGCTCTAAACTCTGGCTTAGACCACCTGTCTTAAATTGTTCAACTGCAATTGCACTTAAAGTTTTTGAAAGTGCGCTAACGCTCTGACTCTGCACCGCCTCCTTTGCTTGAATTCCAGCGAGAGTGCGGTTAAGGGAGGCTAATTTAACTTTTGCTTCTTGCGCACCTTCAGCTGCGGTAGTTGCTTCCTCTTCCAATTGGCGCACACGAGCTTGTACTTGTGCCAGCGTTTGGGCGGCCTGGGAGGCAGGTGCGATAAAGATAGGAGCGGTAATCGCAATGAGCGCGATTAAAGTTGCACCTACAGTTCGCAGATGCAGAGTGAAGCCCGTAGATGACATAAGACCACAAGGCTAACGGGCGATATCGCGCAGGCTCAACTTAGATTAAGCGTGGCTAGGCTGTGAATTTAGATTTTTTAGCCGATTAGGCGGTGTTAAAGCGCAAAGGACGCACGATTCCGCGGGATGAGAGCAGGTCGATGGCATCGGCGGTGGAATCAGGAATCTCACATAAAGCAGCTTCGTTCTTCTTAGAGATGAAGAATGTAAGGATGCAATCTTCGCAACCAATATCTCGGACTGCACATGTATCGCATGAAATGATCATGAAAAAAATATAACCGCCTCCACTGACATGGCGACAGATGGCGACACATGGCGCTAGCCTTCTGAAATGGCGGTCTTCTCTTCCCTCGTCGTTGGTGGTGATGGATCGACCGCCAAAGGCGGTAATTCTCGCGGCATTGCATCCGGAGTCGATCGAAGCGCATTCTTAACCCGCCGGCGCAGCGCAGATTTCCTCTTAATCGGTGGCCAGACCGCTCGCACAGAGCCTTACCACCGCACACCAGTTCCGGTTGTCATCTCATCGCGCTCGATGATCAGCGCCCTGGCTGACAATCGCCTAGCCCACTGGTGGAACCTCTCCCCCACTGCGGCGCTAGCCAAAGGGATAAAACAATTTGGCCCCAACGTATTGGTGGAGTCAGGGCCGGCGATCATCAACGAACTAATTGAAACTAGGGTTTTAGATGGAATCTATTTGAGCGTTACCTCAGTTGTCGGTGGTGAATACCCAATAGATATTGAAAAGTTATTGGCAAATTTTCAAGAGGTGAAACGTGAAGTGATTGATGGAACTATTTTCATCACCGCTAAAACGCTGAAATAATCGCAACGCCAGCGACTGCGGCAACGATTCCAAGATATTGAATTTTATGTAGTCGCTCGTGAAGAAATTGAAAGGCCAGGATTGCGGTAAAGATTGGGTAAAGAGCACCCAGCACCATCGATAGCGTTAAATTACCTTTCGTTGTTGCTACACCTAAAAGTAAATTAGCTAAGAAATCTGCGCATCCGATAAATATAAGAATCGGCGATAACTTAAAAGTTAACCCACCGAAAGTGCGATATTTCGCCAAGATCCCTAGCGAGACCAAGAAAGTTGTAGCGCGCATCATTACCATCGTCATCAAAGCGCTACCTTGAGAACCGATAGCCATAAAAACTAGAGCTGTACCGAATCCGCCGGCAGCACCGAGCGCCAAGATCAGTGGTTTGATCGGTATATCTTTAGCGAGTTCGGGACCGCTGGCTAAGAATGCTCCCAAGATCGCTAGCGCTGCACCGATTGAAAGTATTAGTGATAAGCGATCGCCCTTTACGAAAAATGCGTAAGCAACTGGGATCAGTGCAGATAACCCGCTAATCGGAGAGACAACTCCCATGCGCCCGGTTGAAAGCCCGGCATATAAACAAATCAGGCCAAGATAACCAAGCACTCCGGCGCAGGCACCTGGAATAAAATAACCATTATCGCCAAAAGCCTTTGCGGAAAAATCTCCACCGATAAGCGCCAAGATAATTCCAAAGGCCAACCCGATCGCTTGGGTAACGCCAAGAACTGCAATAGCAGGATATTTCTTACTCAACTTGCCACCGTGATAATCCGCAGTTCCCCAGAGCAGACTTGAAAAGAGAGCTAATAAAGTGGCCATGGAGAGCAAGGTTACACAGCGCTGCGCCCCGCCTCCCACTTATCTAGGCGAGCCATCTTTAGAATTAAGCAGTGGATGTCGCCCAATTTAATCGCATGATCGATCATTTGCGCACGGTGACCCCAAGACCAGAAATAATCTTGGAGGAAGTTCCGGCTCCGCAAAAATTAGCTACCTACTCTTTTGCATTTACCGCCGATGTCTCTAACGGCTTACTGGGCGATGCTGAAGATGAGATCGCATCAGGTCGATTTGTCTTACTTCACGAACCAGGTGGGCAAGATACTTGGGAAGGTGAATTTAGATGCGTAACTTTTTTAAGTGCTGATGTTGACGAGGCGATGCAAGATGACCCACTTCTGCCTGAAGTCGGTTGGTCTTGGCTCCTTGATTCACTTGCCGCCGGTGGGTGCGAATTCACGGCACCCAGCGGAACTGTAACTCGCGTCTCCAGCGCATCCTTTGGAAAGCTATCTCCCCGCAACGATGAATCCGAAATTGAAATTCGCGCATCTTGGAGCCCAATTATCAAAGACAGTAACGAGATGATCGCTCACGTCTTAGCCTGGTGCAATCTCTTAGGCGAAGTTGCTGGGCTGCCGCCAGTGGTTGAAGGGGTTGCGCCAATATCTGCAGCACGTCGCAAGGCGTAATTGAACTATTGCGAATTGTTAGATTGCTAGATGGCTGGCGCATCAATTATGGAAAATAGCATCGAAAAGGTGGAAGAAGTTCTGCCGATTGAACCTGAACCGGCTCCCACTGCAGTTCCTCTTTTGGCGCCGGCTGATGGCGTGCCGATTATCATCGATAACGATTCACTATTTGAGAAAGCGCTAGCAGAATTAGCACAAGGCACTGGTCCATTTGCTGTAGATGCTGAGCGCGCTTCTGGCTTTAAATTTAGCGCACGCGCATATCTGATCCAGATCAAACGTCATGGTGGTGGTCTGCATCTAATCGATCCGATCCCATTTGGTCCTGGCCATCAACTCTTTCAAGAGTTAAATACGATGCTGTGCAGCGATGAAGTGATCTTGCATGCCAGCACTCAAGATTTACCATGTTTACGCGAACTTGGAATCAATCCAACGCAGCTATTTGATACCGAACTCGGTGGACGTATCGCCGGATTGCCTCGAGTCGGATTAGGTCCGCTATTGGAATCATTGATGGAAGTTTCCCTTGCCAAAGAACACTCTGCCGCTGATTGGTCGCAACGTCCTCTTCCAAAAGAGTGGCTAAATTATGCAGCCTTAGATGTTGAGTTACTGATTGAGCTGCGCGATAAAGTTTATGGGTTATTAAATGGCGCAAATAAATGGGAATGGGCGCGCGAAGAATTTCAATCAATATTGGATGCTCCCCCACCACCGCCCCGAGTTGATCCATGGCGCCGAACTTCCGGAATGCATAAAATAAAAAAGCGAAACCAACTGGCAGTTGTTCGCGCACTTTGGAGTGTTAGAAATGAGATTGCCCAAGAAGTTGATATCTCGCAAGGTCGCTTATTGTCAGATGCCGCAATTGTCGAAATTGCGATGGTGGCTCACACCAAGGCGATTAATTCCAAAAAGGATTTGGAACGGGTATTGCGGCCGATCGGTCTGCGAGCGCGATGGATGGAAAATGTTGCCTCGTGGATTAGCGCTATCTCAGATGCGCTCTCACTTGCTGAAGATCAGTGGCCGCAAGTTCGTACCGATTCTGATTCGCTGCCTCCTTTGAAGATTTGGCGCGAGCGCTTTCCCGAAAAGTACGCCCCGCTTACTCATGCCAAGGCGCGCCTTAGCGCCAAGGCTGAAGAGCTCTCTATCCCTTTAGAAAATATGATCACTCCCGAGTATGTGCGCCGTATCTGTTGGAACGCTCCTCAGGGTGCGGTAGCCCAGGCTCTTGCGGCGCTGGGCGCCCGAAATTGGCAGATCGAGATCGCAGCCCCCATTCTTGAATCCGCGCTCTTGGAGACGATCCCGCTGGCCACGCCTGAAATGGCAGAGCAGGAAGAGCAGCCCGAGTAGATGTGATGAATTACGCAACACTTAAGTTGCGTAATTCGCCGACCAGTTCTAGATTTATCCCATGTTGAGCACCTTTGTGATCGCCCTCCGTGAGGGACTAGAAGCCGCCCTAATCGTCGGCATCTTGGTCGCCTATATCGTCAGAACTGACCGTCGCCAGCTTTTAAAGCCGCTCTGGATAGGTGTGGCAACTGCAATTGCTGCCAGCCTAGGGTTGGGCGCGATTCTCTCCTTCACATCAGCTGAATTATCTTCTCGTGGAGAAGAACTTTTCGCTGGCCTAACCTCATTTATCGCAGTCGGACTAGTTACCTGGATGGTCTTCTGGATGAAGCGGGCTGCTCGTACATTGCGCGATGAATTACATGGCAAAGTTGATAACGCTCTAGTTGGAGGCCCAATAAGCCTTGCTTTAGTGGCTTTTTTCGCAGTTATGCGCGAAGGTTTGGAAACGGCGCTCTTTATCTATACCAACTTTAAAACTGTTGGCGCAGCATCTTCTGCAACAGTCGGATTGGTACTTGGTTTAGCACTTGCAGTTGCTCTCGGTTATTTGATTTATAACCGATCTGTGAAATTAAATCTCTCTAAATTTTTCACCATCACTGGCGTTGCGCTAATAATTGTTGCAGCCGGTGTTCTCTCTTATGGCATCCACGAGTTCCAAGAGCTCGGTTGGTTGCCGGGCGCAGATACCTTTATCTGGGATGTAACTCCATGGATCGCCAAAGAATCAATCTTGGGCTCAATCCTGGGCGGCACAATCGGATTCGATACGACAACTTCTGTTGTTCAGTTCATCGCCTGGTCTGCATATCTAGTTGCGGTATTGGTTCCCTACCTCTCCAAGAAGAGCGCTCCTGCGCCACGCATTCCTGCAGCCGTCTAGCTCTACCGTTCTTCCGCTTTCTGCTACTGGCGAGTAACCTATCCCTAGAAGTTACCTCGTCCCGAGCTTGTAGAAAGTAGCCCAGATGTCACGCACCGTTGTCTTAGTCGATGCTGTCCGTACTCCATTTGGAAAGGCCGGCAGCATGTACTCAGGTACTCGCGCCGATGATCTGATGGTGCGTGCAATGCGCGGGCTCTTAGAACGCAACCCAAAGGTAAATCCCAGCGATATTGAAGATGTCGCGATCGCAGCTGCAACACAAAGCGGCGATCAAGGAATGAATATCGGCAGAAGCGCTTCTCTTCTCGCTGGCCTTCCAAATACAGTTCCCGGATATTCAGTAGATCGCTGGTGTGCTGGTGCTATGACTGCAACGACATCCTTGGCTGGTGCAATTGCAATTGGTTCAATTGATATCGCAATTGCTGGTGGCGTTGAACATATGGGTAATCACCCAATCGGTGAAGGTATAGATCCCAATCCTAGATTTTTAGCTGAACGAATTGTGGAACAAGATGCGCTCGCTATGGGTGCAACGGCAGAGCGTTTACACGATCGCTTTCCGCAATTGACGAAAGAGCGTGCAGATCGCTTTGCCTATAAC
>Ga0209297_1001818_pt1 | contig 12186 bp, 15 predicted proteins | sample S_130805_MF_Meta_FD_187322 | JGI IMG/M metagenome (GOLD analysis project Ga0209297, IMG submission 187322) | Freshwater microbial communities from Lake Simoncouche, Canada to study carbon cycling - S_130805_MF_MetaG (SPAdes) (version 2) | ecosystem: Environmental > Aquatic > Freshwater > Lake ... | reverse complement strand
GTTGTAAATTAAACTCTTTTAGTCTGACATTGGTTGTTGGATATTTATTTTCCTCAAAACGATGATACATTAATCCAATAATTCCTTTTTCATTTTGATATGCATGAGCATTTAATACTCCAAAATTAAATAATAATATTAATCCTAAGATAAAATTGGATATTTTTTTCATAGAGATTTTTAAACTTACGTTATAATTTTTTTTCCAAATCTTTAATTAATTTTTCAATTTTTTTATTTTTAATGCCGCTATTATCTTCTAAATATTGTTTATATTTTAATTTAAGCATATCTAACTCCATTATATCTGCTAACCCTACTCCCATTTGCACAGCTTCTTTCTGCTGTCCCACAGTCAAAGTAGTTTGTCTCTTTAAAGCCTTTTGTTCCAATTCAGTTTCAAGTTCCTTTAAAAGTTTAAATTCATACTCTTCTCCGTCTTTATAAACTTTATGTAGTCTTTCTTTTGCTGCCTTTATTTTGTCTTTCATAATTAGTTTTTAGTTATGACATTTAATAATAATGTTCTGCTAATAAACTTTTCTCAACCATTAGTTGAGTAAATCACTTATGTATCATTTAATTTAATTTAATTTATCTGAAATCTGAAATGTTTAATAAGTTTTATTTTAAAATCTCTTTAATTGCTCTTTTTTTTTATAATATAATTTCTATTAATATTAAGCATTTTCAACAGATTCTTGATTATAATAAAAAACTTAATCTAATAGGTTAAACAATTGATTGGACAATTATTAGAAATAATGATAAGATTATTAAAATAACGAATTAAAGACTATGAGTAAAATTGATAAAAGAGGAAATTTTTTAAAATATGCAAATAAAAGACTTTCTAATTGCGTATTAAGTTTAAAAAGATTGGGTAACTTAGCAAATCGTAGCTACTATGAATACAAAGACAGTGATCAAAAAATAATATTTAAAATCTTAAAGAATGAAATTGATGAATTAAAAAGAAAGTTCGAACAATCTTCAAAACAAAAAAATAATAAAGAGCAGCAAAATTACTTTGAATAAAATGAAAAAAGATTTACTACCAAATTTAGATATAGTCACAATTGCCCTTTATATACTTGGTAGCGGCACAAAAAGTTTTGATAAAGAGGAAATTGCTACTAAGGCAGATGAAATTGCGCCAATTAGATTTAGATGGAAAACAAATCCAAAAATGATCAGTGACGGATTAGTTTGGGATGCATTATCAAATGCGAGAAAAAAAGGCTATGTATTAGAGAATACAACAAAATATCTCTTAACTGCAGAGGGTGTAAAATTTGCACAAGAAAATATTCATAAAATTAAAAATTATGATCAAACTAGAACAAGATTTAACAAAAAAGATAAGGAAGTTTATGAAAATACCAAAGATAGAATTTTACGTTCAAGTGCATATTTAAAAGCTAAAGAAAATAAAATAAGAGAGATCGCTTCTAATGAGTTTCAAAATTTTTTTAGAATTAATGAATATATGGATAAAAAACAAATTAAAGAAAAAATTCATAAATTAAAAAATATGTTCATAAATGATAAGGATTTAAGAAATAATATCACAGAAATAACTACAGAATTTGAAAGGAGAATAGATGTCAAATAAAAGTGGAATGAAAGTACATGCTGGACGCGCAATATTGGAAGAATCAAATAGTTTTACTAATGAAGGTAAAGTTGTAGGCGAATATGTAAAAAATAGTTGGCAATACACTGACGGTCCTACAACAGTTAATGTGTTGGTAGATCATAAAAATAAATCAATACAAATAAAAGATACATCGCGCGGTATGGATAGACACACGCTTGATAATAATTTTTTTATTTTGCATCAAGTCAATGAAGATAGAAGAGCAGGAAGATTTGGAAGGGGTGAATTTGGTACAGGTAAAATTGCAGCACTTGGAATTGGTGAAACCTTAAGAGTTAAAACTGTAAAAGATAAAAAATTACACATTTTTGAGATACACAGAAAAGACTGTGACGCAGATATATCTCAAAATGAAGTAAAAATAAGATGGATTAAAGAAGGTGTAAATACAGAAGAAGAAAACGGTACAACAATAGAAATACTTAAATTTAGACAAGAAAGAAATATAAGTGTCAGAAATATTAAAAATTTTTTAAGATCGAAAACTCTAGTTGAAAGAGTGTATGAACATCCAATAGATCTATATGTAGAACATGAAAAAATTGAAAAAATTGAAATAGATTATATTGATTTAATAAAAAAAATACCAACAGAAGAAGAAAAAAATTCTTTTGGTACATGTGAACTTACAATAAAAGTTGCAACAAGAAATCTTAATGAAGAAGAAAGAGGCATAAGTATATTTTCAAAAGGGATTTATAAAGCAAAAATAAATAATCCACATGGTGAAAAGAGTGAATTTATTTTTGGAGAATGTACTTGTGATAAATTAATTGAAGAAACTAACCCACCAATTTTTGATAGTAGTAGACGCGAAGAATTAAATACTGACAATCCTGTAGCAAGAAAATTTTTAGCATTTATTAACTATCACGTTGATTCAGTGCGCAAAGAGTTAGTAAAAAAAGATTCTGATAGAAAAAAGAAAGAAAGAAATGAAGCTTTGCAAAAAGAAGCTGATAAAATGAAAGAATTCTTTAATAGCGACTATAAAGAACTAGAATTAAATTATCAAAAAAAAATTGCAAAAGCCAAAGGAAATATTGACGAAAAACAAGATTTCAAATTTCAATTAGGTGAAACAAAAATAGTTACGGGTGATGATTTCTCAGTAAAAATTGTTGATGGAGATGATGGTTCTTTCACAACACACGGTGGTGGAGGTGGTGGTGGAGAAGGAGGTGGTGGTGGTGGAAAAAAGCCAGAGGTTGGAAAAATTGAAAAAACTGATGAGGAAACAAGCAATAAAGGAAAAGAGAAATCTTTATCGAAAAAAAGAAGTGGTGGTGGATTCAACTTCGAATATGATAAACTTGGTATCGATGGTAAAAGAGCGATCTATGTAGATGAGAGTAGACTAATTAAAATAAATTTAGATCATCCATTAATTTCAAAAACACTTGAGACAACAAATAATGATCAAGAATCTCCAATCTTTAAAAGAGCCTCTTATGAAGCTGCAATATTTGAATATGCTGTTGCAGTTACACAGCAAAAATCATCTTCAAATTTAATGGAAGATTCAGTAAGTGATGCTGTTTTTGAAATACAAGATTGTGTTGATAGAATGCTAAAAAAAATGGCGAAATTAAACTTATTTAATGAATGATATTGAAAACAGTTTTATTGCAGATTACACAAAAAAAGAGGGCTTTTGGTATACATTTAAAAGAACAGCTGCAGAATTAGACAAAATTTACGCACATTTTAATATTTTTAAAAGTTTTGAGAATAAGAAATGGAACGAAAATCAAAATAATTTCTCAAAAATATTAAATGACTCAAACTTACTGACTTTACATACAGCTACTGAAGGTGAAGCGAATGCAAGAGGATATAAAAAATTATTTGAGCAACTTGGTTTAAGTTACGAGAATACTAAGGGTATTATTGTTATTACTGAAATTGGCGAAAAATTTTTAAATTCAAGTAACAAAGAGTTTGAAATTATCAAAACAGAACAATTAATAAAATACCAAGTTTACAATCCATTTATAGACTCTAATATTTTTAAAGTTTTAAAAATAAAACCTTATGTATATTTGCTTAATATATTAAATGTAATTGAAAACAACTTTATTACTTTTGAAGAATTTAAATTATTTGTTTTTAGATCTTATAATAAAAATGAACTCAATGATTCTATAAAATATATAAAGTGGTGGAGATCTTTAGGTGATCTTGAGAAAAATAAAATAATTTTTAAAATAAAAAAATTAAAGAAAAGTTCTAGAGGAGCGTATCTTTATGATAAAATTTCTGGCTACGTTGGTTATTCTGCTAACTTTTTTGGAATTTCTTATTTTACAAATATTTCAGAGTTAGATGAAGAGAAAATAATTTACATAAAAAAAGACAAAGTTACTGCTGTAAAAGATTTTTTAAAAAATTTAATTGGCTTAAATGATTTTAAAGAATTTGAAGGTATTGATAATTATATAAAATACTATGGATCTGATAGAAATTTATTAAAATCAACAATTTTTACTAAAGAAGAACATCTCAATCGTAAGATCGAAGACATTCTTTTTTTAAACACAAGAACAACAAACTCTTTGAAAGAGCAGAATATTATAACTTTATCTGATCTTTTATCATGTAATAAATTTGATTTGTTAAATAACAAGAATGTTGGTTTAAAAACTTTAGACGATATTGTTAATTCACTTAATATTTTTAATCAGAATAATAATACATCTTTTTTGATTAAAGAAAATTCTTCGCAAGTTAAGAATATTGAAAAAATATTTAATAGAAACTTATTTACCAAAATTGAGGAATTAAATTTATCAACAAGGACAATTAATTGCTTAAAAAATGAAAAGATATTTTATATTGGAGATTTAGTACAAAAAACTGAAAGGGAGATGTTAAAAACACCCAAGTTCGGAATAGGTGGTCTAAGAGAAATTAAAAATATTCTTTCTGAGATGTCGTTATATTTAGGCTTAGAAATTCCTAATTGGAATGTGATAAATATTGAAGAAATCAAAAAAAATTACGAAGAAGAAATTTCAAACGAAATAAATTTTGATAACTTAGATGAATATCAAAAAAAAAGGCTCTTTATTCCAATAGAAACATTTATACATAACTTTAGAGCTATTAATTTTTTAAAAAGCTCTAATGTAGCGATTAGTGGGGACTTATATGATCGTGCTGAAAACTTATTAAAAAATAATACTCATAATGTAGGTAGAAAAACTATTGATATTTTAAAAAATTCAATTTTTTCAATTTTTAGCATACATCCCTTTAATGTGAAGTTTTCACTAAATCTCACCTCATATTATGCAGGTGGAAAAATTAAAAATTGGTCGGAAATAAAGCAAAAATATTTCGATAAATATAAAAAATTATCTAATGATAGTTTTTTAAAAACCAATGAAGCAAATTTATATAATGCAAAATTTTTAGATGAGGAATTAAGTTATATTTGTGATTTAATTAAATTTAAGAGATTTGATATTATTCAAGACCTATATGGACTTGATGGGACGCACTATAAGACTTTGCAAGAAACTGGTGATAAATTTAAAATTACACGTGAAAGAATAAGACAAATTGAAAGTAAATTTTTAAATAGAGCAACTAATATAAATTTTGAATTCCCAATACTTAGTAGCATTTTAAATCTACTAGATATTTCCACACCAATTAAAACAAATGATTTTGAAAGTCTAATTAAAGAAAAAAATCTCATAAAAAATTTTTTAAGCTCGGAATCTTTATTAAATTTATTTGATAAACTATTAGAGAAAAATAATTATTATATAACTAAATATTTTCAATATAGAATAATTGTAAAAAAAGATGGAATTGAATTATCAGAGGCTTTTAAATTTATTAATAATAATCTAAATAAATTTAGCTGTATTGATTTATCATATGTTAGTAAAAAATTTAAAGTAGAAAGTAAATTTCTCCTAAATATTTTAAAAATAAATAATGACTATGATTTTATTGACGACAATTGGATATATCTTAAAAATAAAAGCAGCAATTTCTTATATAACGCTCTACTAAAAATTTTTAATGTAACAAAAAAAATTAATAAATTTCAACTAGAAAAAGCACTAGGTAGATCAAAAAATATTAAGCAAATTCCCAAATTTGAAGTTTTAAGAAAATATTGCGAGAAAGTATTTAAAGCAAATACAAATGAAAATGAAATTATTGTTGATAATGCCAACGTTGACAAATTTTTATTTAATACTTCAAGGTCAGTTATTACAGATAAAGAAAGATTTATAATTAATAAATTTAAAGAGAAAAAATTTAAAAATTATTTTGAATTGGAAAGAGATTATATTGAGTCAGGCGAATCTGCAGGAAGCGCCTCATATATGATTAGTATGGTTTCTCTTCTAATACTTAAATTAGCACCACAAACATACTGTTTGGTTGGAACTGATTTTACAGCAGAAGAAATAGACGAATTTGAAAATAAATTTACAAATATACGAGGAAAAAGAACTCAAGTTGAATATGATTATTTAAATGAAAATAGAATTAAAGTTAGTTACAAAATAAATTTGAAAAATATAAATGGAAATCGATTTAAAATACCAAATAACTTAAAAAATAATCTTTACGGAAATTTCTATATAAAAGATACTAAAGAAAAAATTTCGATAGAAAAAAATTTAATCAAAGGAATAATATTTAATAAATTTAAGGATCTATTAGTAATTAATAACGAAATTGATTTTATTTTTGATCTAAAAAATAAAGAGGTTGTGATTGAAAAAAGTTCAACTTAAAAAGTATTTATGAGTACAATTGAAAAAAATATTAACCAAATTGTATGCGCCGATTCTTTATTATTTTTAAAAAAAATAGAGGATGAAAAAATTGATTTAATAATTACATCGCCTCCATATTGGAATGCTGTAACTTATGATAGTATTAAAAATGAAGATTATAATAGTTATTTAGATAATTTAGAGAAAATTTTTATTGAATGTGCAAGAATATTAAAACCAAACGGAAAATTAGCAATCAATCTACCAATCCTTCCAATTCCTAAAAATATTATTGAACAAGATATAAGACATCTAAAAGATATCAGTTTAGATGTTAATAATAAAATTTTAAGCACAACAAATTTAAATTTATTTAGTTTATATATTTGGCAAAAACAAACTTCAAAATTAATGTTTGGAAGTTATCCTTATCCAAGCAATCTATTAGAAAATAATACAATTGAGTTTATTAGAATTTATGTAAAGCCAGGCAAAAATAAAAAATATCCACAATATATTAAAGATTATAATAAAATAAAAAAACATGAGTGGATAGATTTAATACAACAAGTTTGGTTTATGATACCTGAGGATATTTCTCGTAAAAAAAATCATCCTGCACCATTCCCACAAAAACTTCCTGCAAGATTAATGCGCATGTTTACTTATGGAGCAACTAAAAATTTTGAAGGAGATATAGTTTTAGATCCGTTTGTTGGCACAGGGACAACTTGTGTTGTAGCAAAAAAAATGAACAGAAGATTTATTGGAATAGATATATCAGAAAATTATGTTGAATATGCAAAAGGCAGATTATTTAAAGCTAAACAAAATGAAGGTGTAAATTATTTAATTGGTAAAACTAAACATGACAATAAGGAAGAGTTAGAAAAAGAATGGAACGAAATTAAAAAATCAAGAAATATTAAACTTAAAGATGAAAATTTAATTAAGGCTGTAAAAAAACATAGAACTGAAAAGTTTGGTAGAGATGTAAAAAAAGTAAATGTACAAAAAACACTTTTTGATGAAATCTAAAAATACGTTACCAGAATTAATAGTAAAAAAAAAATTAAGTGAGATAGGACTGTCTTATAAGTGTCATATTAAAAATTTAGATGGAACCCCAGATATAGTAATAGAAAAATATAAAATAATTATAAATATAAAAGGTTGTTTTTGGCATAATCATGGTTGTATTGAAAATAAATTACCAACTTCGAAAATTAATTTTTGGACTGACAAATTTAATTCAGTAAAGATTTCAGATAATGAAAATTTGAAAAAAAATCTTGCTGATGGATGGAAAGTTATTGATTTATGGGAATGTGTTATTAAAAAAGAAAAATTTTTAGAAAATGAATTAAAAAAATATTTATTTATAAATGGCGTTTATAATTGAATAAAAATAATAAGTTAATTTTTAGAAACCATCCCACTCTTCAATTGAAACAATTTCAGCTGATTGATTAAATTCATCATAAAAAACATTTTGCGCTCTTTTATTTGCTTCATTTTCATCTTTAGCTATAATTATATATTCAACATATAAATCTCCATCCCACCCTTCTGTAAAAACAAAATTATCAATGCTATCAGATGATTTCTGAAAATCTCTTCTCACTCTAACTTTCCATTTTAAATCTTTTCCACTTAGAATATCTATTAACTTTTGTTTTTCTTCCTTTGTAGCCATTTTATTTCATTTTTTATCAAATTTATTTTCTAACTTATCTTTCTCCAACAAAAATTCTAAGCTATTAGTCCTCTCATTACCATTCTCTTTGTTTATATTTTCTACTTTTTTTATTTGATTTGGTTTTGCATTATTAAGCATAAAAGTAAAAATTAAATAAATTATTATAGCTAAAATAATTATTGTATTTTTGATTACAAAAGAAACTCCAATCCCAAAATCTTTAGCTGATATTCTTTGTGTGTATTCAATATAAGAAAGATATTGGCTATGTATGTATATTGTTAAGCCAACAACTAATAACAGTAGTAAAAATGCACTTAACTTAGGTTTAATCCAAAAAATAAACCTACCCAATATAAATTGCCTACTTAACAATTTTGCAAAAAAATTTAACATTAAAATATATTAATTCCTAACAAAGCTAACAAAGCTGCGATTGATTTATTTTTATAACTTTTAATAATATCTTTTTCCTCTTTTGCCACAAAAGACTCCAATTCATCTTTTGAATAGTCAGATATTTTTTTCTGAAGAAGAACCAATTTATCTTCAAACTGTCTCATTGCTTTTTTTCTAATATGCATTTTTAGTTTATAGGCTAGTTTATTTTTTTTTTCTTTTAAATCAGTTAACATAAAATTATTAAAATTTAACACCTGCAGTTTCTTTAAAAATATTACTTAAATACTCATTTAATGTTGCTGGATGTTTTTTATTTTTTTTAAAAGATATTACATCTTCTTTTCCTTTTACAATTGATTCTGCAAAGTCAGTAATATTTGATTTCATTTTTTGAAGCATTTCTGTAAGTGCTTTAATATCCTCTTCTTTCTTGCCTAAAAAATTATTATTCTGAAGTACATAAACATTTAAATAAGAAAGCTTAAATGATGGCTGTTGTTTAAAAAGTTCAAAAGACAAAGTGCAGACGCCATTAATATAACCAAAAATCCAGTTATTTTTTAAAAAAAAAAATTTATTTATTTTTCTCTTTTCTTCAATTTCATTTTTAAACATCATAATTTGGTAATAAATAAAAAAACTAGTAAGTTCCAAGTTATTTTTATCAACATCGTTCATTGAAAAAACTTAATTACAAAATTTGTTGACTAATGAACTGTAAGTGTAAAATTTCCATTTTAAATCTTTTCCACTTAGAATATCTATTAACTTTTGTTTTTCTTCCTTTGTAGCCATATTAATTTATATTTAAGAAACTGCTTTAATTTGTGATCTGTTAATTTTAGTTAATCTATCAATTAATTCTTGTGTTTGCACATTAGCAGTATAAAATTTATCAATCATTTCTGATGAAGTATCTAAATTTTTGACAATAAGTGCGGTTGGAGTACCATTTCCAATTTCAAATAATATATGCGTATGTCTAAAGCTTTTGGCATCACGTTTAACAAATTCTTCGCCCATCTTTGTATATTTTAAATCAGCAACTTTTAATAAATTATTCAACCCATCCCTTATGCTTCTATTAATAAAAATTTTAGTATTTGGAGCTACCTTAATATTATATTCTTTGTATAATTTTAAAATATTTTGTAGAGCAAAATAACTTCCACCACTTCCAACATTTTCATTTGCTCTACGTTTTTTACCAAACACATTATTTACAGTATAATACCTATCTAACCTACTAAAAAAATTATCTACAAAAGTATTTTTTAAATTAGGATTTAAATTATGTCTATCAACCATTTTATTATCTTCCCATTTCATACCACTCGCTTCATAAACTCTTAATCCTGTGCTCACCATAAAAATCATATACTCATGTAATAATCTCCTATCAAAACTAACTCTCTTCCCTCTCGCTTTCTTAATTCTGTCACGCGAAACAGATAATAAATATTGCCATTCTTTTTTTGTAAAATGAGTTCTTTTAGTTCGCTGCTGTCTAAACTTTTTCTCTAATAGTCTTGTAGTTAATTTCTCTAAATTTTCTTTTCTATATTTCTTTTCAACACACCATTTAATAAAGCTTGAAATAGTGATTAAATTACCGTGTAAAGTTTTGCCACTTAATGTCTTGGATTTTTTTTGTGCTTGTTCATTCTTCCACAATAAAAAGTCTCTAATTACCTCGTAATTAACTTTATCAATTCTTAACTTATGGAATGGTTCGTATTGTAGAATTGTTTTAAAACGCGAAATTATGCTAGAACGCGAAATTGGCGCTCTACTCATATCGTTTTTAACATATTCCATAAATTCTTTAGCACACTGCACGAAGGTTTTTGAATGCACTTGTATACCCTCACTCTTTTTAAAATGAAGCCTATCAAACCACTGTTCTAATATTATAATTGCCTTGTTTTTATCTGAAGTGCTTGAACTACTTTGTGTTTGCTTGCCCTCAATAAAAGTTCTGCCATACCAATTGTTTGTTTTGGCATCTTTGCGCTTAAAAATATGAAGGCGATTGTTTTTAGTTTTGAATAATGTGTTTTCTTTATAATAAGGCATAAAAATTCGTACATTTTTAAAAACAAGTCTAACTTCAAATGTACGAGTCGTGTACGAGTATATAATCTTTAAAAAAGTAAGTAAATTAAATGCTTATTGCTGATTTGAACAGAATTTTAAGTCCTTTGTGTCTACCAATTCCACCACGAGGGCAGTGTAAAAATTGAGACAAATCAATACTTATTTTAGATTAAAAAGTCAAAAAGTTTTTTGAAAAAACTACACGAGAACTACACGACACTTGAACTTTATAAATGAGATAAGATGTACTGTAAAACTCGTGTAGTAAAATATATTTTTGTATCAACCCATTGTCAGACATTCTCGTCGTATAAATAATAATAAGTAAGTACGATTTTGACGACTAATTAAAATAGTCTTTTATGACGTAAGTTCAGTGAGTCTAATCAAGTCATTTATCTTTACTTACTTTAACAACAGAAACAATTTTACGAGAAAGATGTTTGAGTCTTTAAGTTGTGTCTGATGAACTTACTTACGATAGAATTATGCTTAGAACACAAAGTAGTAATAGAATAAGACAATTATATAGACTTGCTTTTGAGTCAGTCATTGATTCAGATGATAATGTCTTTCTTAAAGATTATTTCTTTACAATAACATCTCAAAGAACTGACTACTCAATAGACATATTTAAAAAAGATATAAGATTTATTAATAAGAGATTAAATCAGAAACTAATTCATAAGAGACATTATAAGAAATCACCTAATAGAATAGTATTTTATTGTTTCTTTGAACAATCTAAAGACAAACTACTCACTCATACTCATATTCTTTTAAGAGTACCAAGTACGTATAAAGATAGAGTTGATGAAATCGCCAGTGTTATTAGAAAGTATCTTCCATATAAGTTTGAACTAGAAGTAAGAAATAAAGACTACTCTATTGAATACTCAACAAAACATTATTCTGATTATAACGACAATTTTGATGTGTATTAACTCAGTACAGTACTTTGTTCATATAAATACTTATTGATGAAATCTGAACACCTAATGAAGTTTAACACAGTGAAAAAATGACAGATAAGATTAAAGAAATCACCAGACGAATAGATAGTACAAAAGATATAGTTTTGAAGTTATCTGAACTTAGAAAACTAAAGATTGAAATAACAAAACTAGAGAATGACTTTATTAAAAAGATTTCACAAGAGAGTAAGAAATGACAAGAAAATTAATAAACGACATTAGAGAGAACTTAGAAGCAGAGTTATTAAAGTCTTTAAACAATAAGAATAAACAAACACCAATTACTGTTCAGAAAGTTCCTATTTCTAATAGATACCTTGATACAGAAAGACAATCCGACATACTTGATAGAATGTTAGAGAGTTATCGTCTTTATAGATTAAAAGAAGATGTTAGAGATTATATTAAATCTATCAGTCGTTATGAACCTGATTACCATACATATCAACTGACCAGTAGATTTATTGATAGAGTCATTACGATGTACAAAGAAACTCACCAACTAAAACTAGATGAAAAGAAAAAATGAAACAGAAAAAAGTAAGATTAACTATTACCGTATCTCCAGATGTTTTAAGAGATTTCAAAAACAAATGTGAGAAAGAAAGA
>Ga0209297_1001817_pt1 | contig 12194 bp, 12 predicted proteins | sample S_130805_MF_Meta_FD_187322 | JGI IMG/M metagenome (GOLD analysis project Ga0209297, IMG submission 187322) | Freshwater microbial communities from Lake Simoncouche, Canada to study carbon cycling - S_130805_MF_MetaG (SPAdes) (version 2) | ecosystem: Environmental > Aquatic > Freshwater > Lake ... | reverse complement strand
CGTTAGTTGTATTTCTTACAGGCACTAAAGATGTGTTTGTCACTTACCCTGCTGAGCGAGCGTTGTACACTGGAGGTCCTTTAGGCACTCCTTCTAGTGGGACTTTAACTAATGCTACTGGGTATACTTATGCTAACCTAACTGGTACTGTGCCTACTTGGAATCAAAACACGACTGGGACTGCTGCTGGTTTAAGCGCTACGTTGGCCATTGCATCGGGTGGTACAGGAGCAACAACTTTAGCTGGTGCAAACTTACCAGTAACAAACGTAGCAAATACCTTTACAGGAACACAGACATTTAGCGGAACATCAACTACACTAGCGGCTATTTTAACTAATGCGGCAGAAACCACTACGGTGTCTGCAACTGCGGCTACTGGGACAATTGCATACTACACAAACTCGCAATCAGTTTTATATTACACATCAAATGCTTCTGCTAACTGGATAATCAATATCACTCATTCAGCAGGGACTACATTAAATACTGCAATGGCTGTTGGACAAACTATTACAGTAACATTTATGGTGACTCAAGGCACTACAGCATTTTATAACAACGTGGTTCAAGTAGATGGAACAACATCGGGTGTAACAACTAAATGGCAAGGTGGCGCACCTACTACAGGTGATGCAAGTGCTATTGATGTTTATACTTATGCTGTTATAAAAACGGCAGCAGCTACATTTACTGTATTTGCTTGTGTTAGCAAGTTTATCTAAGAGGATTATATGCCTTTAATCTCTAGCCTAGGAACAATGAACGCTTTAGGGTTTGGGTTTAGTAGTTCTCCATTATTAGTTACTTTATTTAGTATTGATGCTAGTCCAGCTATGGTCGCTATACCTTTTAGAAATGGTTTTGGTACTAAGTACGCAAATCCAACATCTCCGCCAACTGGTAATTCAAGAGGTGGTGTATGTTTTAATTATTCAAATACTATAGCAGGAATGTCTTATAGCGTTACCCCGTATATAAGCGTATATAATTTTTCAATATTTAATGGTTTTGGTACCAAATATGCAGACCCAGTCACTTTACCTAGTGCAGCTTGCTATAGTATAAACTTTAATAAGACCGGAAATGTTTTATTAGTATCCTCAACAAATACACCGTATATAAATGCTTATGCTTGGAGCAATGGATTCGGCACTAAATATGCAAATCCAGCTACTTTACCTGCTGGAGCGGGGACCAAATGTATTTTTAATAATTCAGACACTCAAGTAGTTATTGGAAGTCAGTCGTCACCTTATATAGTAGCATACCCTTGGAGCAATGGATTTGGCACTAAATATAGTAACCCAGCTTCAGCTCCAGCTGATTGGGTGAACAGTGTTTGTTTTAATAAAACAGATACTCTTTTGGCATATTCTAATGTTATTACTAGTCCTTTCGTTGGTGTTTATAACTGGTCAACATCTGGATTTGGTACAAGGTATGCAAATCCAGCTGTTATCCCTCAGGGCAATGGATATGGAGTTGCTTTTTCTTCAACAAGTAATCAAATAGCAGTTGCACATACAGGTTCTCCTTATATAACAGCATATCCTTGGAGTGCTGGGTACGGAACTAAGTATGCTAACCCAACAACAGCAGTTGCAACAACAGGTAGCGCAAATGCTCTGTCATTTAATAAAAAAGATAATCTATTAATCATCTCTTTAAGTGCAACTCCTTTTGGCTGCGCTTATAACTGGACTTCTTCTGGTTTTGGTGCTAAATACACTAATCCCTCTGGACTAACGGCGCAGTCAGAAGATATAGCAGTATCAACTTAAATAACTTACCGGAAAATAAAATGTATTTGACAATCAACCCACAAGACACAATTAACACTTTAGCTCTTAACGTAGTTCATAGAGAAAGAGAAGTGCATCAATATCAAATTAACATTGATAACTACACAACTATGCTCGCGGCTCTGCCACAAGGTGAACCCCCTGCTGAAATCTTGCAATACCTAAGCACCAAGACAGAAGAATTACCTTTATCAGTTTCGCTTGAAGTCATGCAACAAATTGCTGACTATCAATATCGTGACCGTATTGCGTATTTAATCCGTACTGAACTTATTGAACAGAGTAAAGCAAAACGAGTGCTTGATGCACTAAAAGCTCAAATCCCTGCTGACCGACTAGAAGGATTAGTTGCTGAAGCTTTAGTGATTGTTAATGCTCAATCTGCTGCATAAGTAGACTATGTTTGGCTTCTCTGCATTTGCTGAAGTTCCGTTTGCTTCCTTACCTATTGTAAGTAGTGGAAATATTTCTGTTGATTTAACAGAAACGCTAACCGCAAGTGATAGTCAAACTGTAATTTTAAATACATCAGCCCTGCTTACAGAATCAGTAAGTGCAACGGATATACAGCTAGTAGGGTTAACATCAAATGTAGATGTTTCTGAAATACTTACCGCTACTGATACACAGATAAACACAGCGTCACTAATCGTAGCTGTACTTGAAACGCTAACCGCAACTGACGAGCAAGTTTACGGTAGTGTATTCACTGCTGATTTAATTGAAACACTTACTGCAGTAGATGCACAGGTTTATACTGTTGGATATAGCGTAGCAGTATCTGAATCAGCTACAGCAAGTGACGAAGTTATAAATACGCTATCAGTTCTAGCTGCTTTAACTGAGTCAGTAACCACGTCAGATGCACAATCTTATTTAATAGCATTAGCAGTATCTTTAACTGAAACAGTAACATCAACTGATTCTCAAGTATCGGTACTAACAGGGTTATGTGTTGTACCTGAAACAGCTACAGCTTTAGACACTATAAGTAATACCGCATCTTTACTAGTCTCTTTATCTGAGTTAGCTGTAGCAACTGATGAACAAACAGCGTCTATTCCTTGGTCAGTTGATTTAACAGAAAGCGTATCCACTTCAGACGCGCAAACTTTATCGCTGTCTATACCTACAGATTTAACTGAGTCTGTATCAAGCTCTGATGCTCAATTAGCTATTTATACGTTGGTTGGGGATGTGTCAGAAAGCTTATCTGCTTTAGCAGAACAGTCAAACATTGCAACGCTTATATGCTCATTAGTAGAAGCAGGTAATGCAGTATCTTTTGCGGTTGGCGGAGGTCAATTCTCAGTTGTTATAAACGAAGTAGTTTATGCGGTTGATGTTGTTACATGGCGTAATTTATGGGAACAAATTGACGATACACAGACTGCAAATTGGGGTAATATATCTACCATACAAAATGCTAACTGGGGCACTATAGATACAGCCCAAACCCCTAACTGGGGTTCAATTAACACATTAGGTTAAAAACATGACAACCGCATATACATCACTTTTAGGATTAGCTCTCCCCGTTGACGGGGAGCTTACTGGTACTTGGGGACAAGTAGTTAACAACTATATTACCACTTACTTAGACGGTGCCGTTGCAGGGACACAAATTATTAGTGGTTCTGGTTCTCAAACAGCCGTTACATTAAGTAAAACAACGGGTACCGCTTTAATTCAAGTTGGGTCAGGAACTACAGGCTCTTCACAATACCAAGTTATTAAATGTTCAGGTGCCCCTACAAGCCTGTTGACTGTTACAGTCCCGTCAGCGGAAAAAACATACCTAGTTATCAATGCAACATCTACATCTCAATCAGTTAAAATCGTAGGTGCTTCGGGTACGGGCGTAACTATTGCTTCAGGTAAGACATCTATTGTTGCTTGGAACGGGTCGGACTTTGTTGAGATTTCACCTAGTACAGCTACCACTGCAACAACAGCGACAGCCGCTAATGGTATTAATTCTGCAACAACAACCGTTGTTCTAAATAGTGCGACAGCCCCAACAACAGGTCAAGTCTTGACGGCAACTAGCGGTACAGCGGCAACTTGGCAGACACCTAGTGCGTCTGGTGTAACTTCAGTAACTGCCACTTCCCCCGTAGCATCAACTGGAGGTACTACTCCTGTAATCAGTATGCCTGCTGCTTCAACTTCGGTTAGTGGGTATTTAACTAACACGGATTGGAATACGTTTAATGGTAAGCTGTCTACGTCTGGCGGCACGATGACGGGTAACTTAACCCTAGACGCCTACACTGAAAAGGTCGCAACACTTGCTACTTCGGGAACGATTGCATTAAACCCATCTACTGGTACAACCCTGTCATGTGCTGCTGCGGGTACAGTCACCTTTACTGACAGTTTATCGTCTGGTCAAAGCATCTCATTACTGCTTACTAACGGTAGCACCTACACAATCAACTGGCCAACAACCACATGGGTGACAGCGGCTGGGAATACTGCGCCTACGCTCAGTGCAAGTAATACTCTCGTCTTTTGGAAAATCAGCTCAACCTTATACGGTGCGCTGGTTGGGAAGTCAGCATAATGTTATCAGCCAAATTAAAAGAAGCAGCAGGTAACAGCGCAGACGCAACGCTCTACGTCGATGATGTATTCTCAACCTATCTCTACACTGGTAACGGCTCAACGCAAACCATCACTAACGGCATTGACTTGGCGGGTAAAGGTGGGTTGGTTTGGATAAAACTACGAAGCGGAGCGCAACAACATAATATTTATGACAGCGCTAGAAGTTGGGATACTGGTGGAGAATTAATAACAAATACAACTGACGCTGCACAAGATCAATCATCAGGGTATTTCTCAGTTTCATCAACTGGCTTTAGTTTACCTAGCGGTGTTTATAACACAAGTGCCGCTACCTACGCCTCATGGACATTCCGCAAAGCCGCGAAGTTTTTTGATACTCAAACGGTGACACATACCAACGGTACAGCAAACAATATCGACTTATCGGTACTTGGCACTGTGGGAATGGTCATTGCTAAAATTACTACTACCACAGGTGCTTGGACAGTTTGGCAAAGAAGTTTAACTGCAAGTAACAATTTAAAACTAAATACTACAGCGGCTCAAAGTACAACCGATGCTTGGCTTTCTGTTTCTGGTACGACTGCAACGCTTTCTGCGTCAGCACCGACAGGCACTTATGTCATTTACGCTTACGCTCACGACACATCATCAACGGGATTTATTCAATGTGGGTCGTTTACATCAAATGTTAGTTCTGATGTAAGCGTAAATTTGGGATGGGAACCTCAGTATGTGTTGTTTAAAATTACAGATGCAGTAGGTTCTTGGAAGATTTTAGATACAATGCGCGGCTGGAATTACCAAAATGATTCTGAGTTACAAGCTCAATCATCTAGTTCTGAAACAACAACTGAGTATGGTGAACCGACTGCAACAGGATTTAATGTTAGAAATTTAGGCACTCATAACTACATCTACATGGCAATCCGTCGCCCAAACAAGCCGCCTACAACGGGGTCGCAAGTGTTTAGTCCTATTGCGTCCGCTAATGGCACCGATACAGTGTTAACGACTGCTTTTCCTATTGACCTTCAATTTTTAAGAGTCAGAAACAGTGGAGGCGGTACTAATTGGTTTGATAGATTAAGAGGAACAAGCACTGGAGCAACGTCTATTGCGGCTCCTTATATTGATTCACAGGGGGCGGCAGCGGAGTCATCTGGTGCAGATTTAGTTAATAGATGGAATAATACAGGGTTTTCTGTTGCGGCTAATTGGGGGACTGCGCCAGATAATATGGTTTATGAAAATTTCAAACGCGCTCCCGGATTCTTTGATGTGGTTTGTTATACGGGGACTGGGACAACAGGGCAGACTTATAACCATAATTTAACCGTTGTACCGGAAATGATGATTGTTAAAAGTAGATCGGTAGGTTCGTCTTGGTATGTGTATGTGTCGTCAATAGGAAACACCAACACGCTAGTGTTAAATTCTACAGCGGCAACCGCAGTTCGAAATGTTTGGGGTGATACAACACCAACAAGCTCAGTATTTTCTGTCGGTGTAAATGGGAATGGAACAAACAATCCGAGCCAAACCTACGTTGCCTACCTATTTGCCACACTAGCTGGAATCAGCAAAGTAGGTTCGTACACAGGTAATGGTACAGGACAAGCTATCGCGTGTGGATTTGGTTCTGGTGGCGCAAGGTTCGTCTTGATTAAACGTACAGACTCTACTGGCGATTGGTACACATTCGATTCGGCTCGTGGTTTAACTAGTGGCTCAAGCCCATACTTACTGCTTAACAGCACAGCGGCAGAAACTACAGGTAATAACGGTGTCTACGCATCATCGGGTGGCTTTACACTAGGTGCAACGGCAATAACAACGACCAATATAGCAACAGCAACATATATTTATTTGAGCGTAGCATAGGACATATCAATGGCAAACTATATCAATTTACAAACACATCAAGTTAGCACGGAATCTGAAATCCGTGCAGCGCATCCTAATACGTCTTTCCCTGTGCCTTTTACAGTAGAAGGCTACTCGTGCGTGTTTGATGCAGGGCAACCAGACTACGATAAGTACACACAGACTATCGCGCAGGGCGTACCTGTAGAGGCTCTGCCTAATCACTGGGAGCAAACATGGATAGTCTTAGACTTAAATGACGAGCAACTTGCTGAGGCACAGATTCAAAAGAGTGAAGATGAGAAAGCAAAAATCAAATCTGACATCGCAGCATTAGAAGCGTCAGTCACACCACGCAGACAACGCGAAGCTATTTTAGCTATCGACACCACATGGCTTGCAGACGTTGAGCTTCAAATCGGGCAGTTAAGACAACACTTAGCGGAGTTATAGACATGAATAAAATCCTTAAAGTGTGGAACTATTTAATGGCTCGACTAAAAGAGCCTTCTACCTACGCGAGTGTAGCAGCACTCGCAACGATGGCGGGTGTGAATATTGATGCAACGCCTGTTGTGCATGACAGCTTAACTGCCGCTAGTGTAGTGTTTGGTATGATTGGACTGTTTGCATCAGAAGGTAAATAATATGAGCAAATATTTTAAGCCAGAAGAATTTGAGTGTCACTGCGGGTGCGGTGAAAAAGACGTTAATCCTAAGCTCGTAGAGCTACTTAATCGCATCCGTGAGTCGTTTGGTAAGCCAATCACCATTATGAGCGGTAGAAGATGTGAAGCACACAACACAAAAGTGGGTGGTGCAAAGCATAGCCAACACGTCTTAGGTAACGCAGCCGACATTAAAGTAAAAGACGTACCGCCCAAAGAAGTGCAAGAATATCTCATGAAACATTTTGATGACGATTGCAAAGGTCTTGGACGCTACAAATCATTTACCCATATTGATGTACGTGATGGTAAAATCGCACGTTGGAACGGATAAACAGGATTAAATTATGCCATCAATAGGCCTTAAAAAACTTGTATTTAAGTCGGGAGTTAATCGCGAAAACACGCGACTATACACAGAAGGCGGATGGTATGATTGCGACAAGGTTCGTTTTCGTCAAGGCTCTCCACAGAAAATAGGAGGTTGGAATAAGATATCCAGTAGTGTCTTTTCAGGGATATGCCGCTCACTATGGGCTTGGGAAACACTAGGACAAGTGACGCTTATAGGTGTTGGAACTAATGAGAAATTCTATATCTCTCGTGGAGGAGACTACTACGATATTACGCCTATACGCATAGCCACTACACTAACTAGCCCTTTTACAGCAACCACTGGTTCCTCTGTTATTTCGGTAACGCATACAGGTCATGGGTGTGAAAATGGAGACTACGTAACTTATAACGGTGCAACGGGTCTTGGCGGTACGATTACAGCGTCACTACTTAACCGCGAGTATAAAATCACCTATGTGTCTGCTAATACTTATACGATTAATGTAGGGTACGCGGCGAACAGTTCAGATACTGGGAATGGCGGTACGGTACGGGCGGTCTATCAAATATCAACAGGCCCAGAGTATCAAACACCCACTAGCGGTTGGGGTGCAGGAGCGTGGGGTAGTGGCTCTTGGGGTACAGGACAAGCATCGTCCGATTCACTTCGCTTATGGTCACAGAGCAACTACGGGCAAGACTTAGTCTTCGGTCCTCGCACGGGGGCGATGTATTACTATTATGCAGACAGAGGGCTTGCAAGTACCACTGCAACAATTACGATAGCTACCCCTGCGGTTATTACAGCTACAGATCACTATACAGAAGGCGCACCGATAGTCTTTGAAACCACGGGTGCACTCCCTACAGGGCTTACAACAGGCACAACCTACTATGTGCGCAACTATGTTGCAGGGATATTTAACGTATCCGCTACGCCATCTGGGGCTTTAATTAATACTACGGGTACACAGTCAGGTACACAGTCTATTTCAGCACGCGCAGTAAACCTAACGACTATCAATGGTGCATCAGATGTCCCAACTATTCAAAACTATATTACCGTATCAGACACTTTCCGCTTTGTATTTGCTTTTGGTTGTAATGACTACGGTGTATCTACTCAAAACCCACTGCTAGTACGCTGGTCTGACCAAGAGAATGCCGCTGACTGGACTCCATCTTCCACTAACCAAGCGGGTTCACTAAGCCTTACTCGCGGCTCTCAGATTATTACAGCACTACAGTCTCGCCAAGAGATTCTAGTTTGGACTGACTCGACTCTTTATTCTATGCAGTATTTGGGATATCCGCTGGTATGGAACGCACAGCTTCTAGGCGATAACATCTCTATCATAGGGCAAAATGCAGCTGCTTTGGCTTCAGGTGTTGTGTACTGGATGGGGCGAGATAAATTCTATAAATATGATGGTCGTGTGCAAACACAAAACTGCGACTTACGGGAGTACATATTCAATGACTTCAATGCACAACAAACAGAGCAAGTCTTTGCCAGTACCAACGAAGGGTTTAATGAAGTCTGGTGGTTCTACTGCCCTGCCGGTAGCACTGTGGTGGACAAATATGCAGTATATAATTACGCTGAAGATATATGGTATTACGGCACGATGGGTCGCACCGCTTGGCTCGACTCTGGGATTTTAGATTATCCTATTGCAGCTACCTACACTAAGAACTTAGTAAATCATGAAGACGGGCTTGACGATAACGAGACAGCTACGCCTACAGCTATTGAGTCTTACATTACAAGCTCTGAAACTGATATTGATGACGGGCACAACTTTGTGTTTATTCGCAGAATCCTGCCTGATATGACGTTTAGAGGTTCTACAACAGAGAACCCAACAGCAACACTTTCTATCATCCCTTTGATGAACGCAGGGAGTGGGTATACAGACCCAGCGTCTGTTGGTGGAACGAATGAAGCGGCGGTAACGCGCACAGCGACTGTGCCTATTGAGCAGTTTACAGGGCAGGTTTTTATCCGTGTACGCGGTAGACAGTTTTCTTTTAAAGTGTATAACAATCAGCTAGGGTCTATGTGGCAGTTGGGTGCTATGCGACTCGAAATTAAGCAAGACGGGCAGAGAGGATGAGCAATACAGTCCAAACCCCTAAAGCACCAAGTTTACCTTTTGCTGAGGTGCAATATAGCCGTAACTACCTTGACCAATTAAACAACGTACTGCGTCTTTACTTCAATCAACTTGATAATGTATTCCAATCCCTGCTGAGTATCGCAGGGGGAGCGGCTTTTAAATTCCCTGCGGGTAGTTTTTATTTAACCACGCAGCAGACGATACCTGTTATAAATACGGCTTACGCTATACCGTTTAACAATACGGCTATATCAAACCAAGTTGCTATCGGAACAACATCTCACATAGTAACAAGCGTGGATGGGTATTATAACTTTCAGTTCTCAGCGCAACTGGCTAAGACTTCAGGTAGTGCGATGTCTGCGTGGATATGGCCTAGAGTAAATGGGGTAGATATTCCTGACTCTAATACTAAGCTTCAGCTAACAGGGTCTAGTAGCTCTGAGATGGTAGCTGCATGGAATTTTGTGCTTCCAATGAACGCTGGAGATTATTTTGAGCTTTACTGGGCATCTGACCATGTGGACGTTATATTAAAAGCCGCCGCAAGTAATGCGTTCTCTCCTGCAATACCGCCTGTTATCCTTACCGCTACGTTTGTTTCAGCACTATACTCATGATATTATTAGCTAAACTTTGGAGGTATCGTGAGCGATTTAGCAACCCTTGGCAATATGCCAAAAATCTTAGAATTAGAAGCCCTTATGAAGGCTATGCCTCAGGTAGAGTCTCCCGCACAGCATTATCATCTGAGCGGTGTTTATTGTCGGTCTCTTTTTATACCTAAAGGCTGTTTGCTTACAGGTAAGATTCACAATCACGAAAGTATTGGTATTCTAGCTCAGGGTACACTTCGCATCACAAACGGTGAAACGTCTACAGTTGTTACCGCACCTTACATCACAGTCGATAAGCCAGGTATTAAACGCCTAGGCTACGCTGAAACAGATTGCACATTTATTACAGTTCATCGAACTGACCTTGATAGCATTGACGCTATCGAAGAAGCGCTTGTATCTGATTCTTTTGAAGAGTACGAGCTAAAAACACAACAGTTAATTGGGGAAGGTTTATGAGTTTTATTGCAAGTATGGTTAGCGCTGCGGCTGGTGGAGGGTTATTAGGTGCTGCCGCTGGTGCTAGTGCTAGTGCCGTTGCTGGTGCTGGCTTGGGTGCTGGAGTTTCTGCTCTTACTGGTGGAGATGTTGGTGAGGGTGCTTTGATGGGCGGTATTGGTGGATTAGCATCTGGTGCTGTAGGAGCATTAGGCCCAGCGTTCCAAGGCGGAGAAGTTGCATCCAAAGTAGGTGAGCAAGCAATTCAACAAGGTACGCAACAAGTAGCTCAAGAAGGAGTTAATCAGGCAGCTCAACAAGCAGTTCAGCAAGGTGCACAACAAGTAGCACAAGAAGGGGTTAATCAAACAGCGCAACAAGTAGCTCAAAAAAGTGCAGAGCAATTAGCGCAAGAAGGGGTTAGTCAAACTGCTCAACAAGGTGCTGGGTTTGCAGGGTTAGGTCCCCAAGGTACAAGTGTAGTTCCAACAACAGCCCCAAATTCGCTAGGAGTAGCGGGTAATCAATCTGCGGCTAATATGCTAGGTCAGCAGTCCGTTATGAATAGTTCCTCTGGAGGTATTAGTACACTCCCAGGACAACCCGGTTTTGTTGGTCCTCAAGCAACTCAAGGTCAAATAGCCAATGCTTCAGCTTACACAGATGCCAATATGGGGACTCGCTTTCTTGCTGATTTAACAAATAACCAAGGGAATATAGTCGGTAACACAGGTCTTAAAATGGCTGGTGGGGCACTGCAAGGTGGTGTTATGAATGCTGGTATTAACGGTTTAGTTGCTGGCGCACAAGGTCAAGATGTTGGTAAGGCTATGGGTAAAGGTGCACTTACTGGTGCTGTAGGTGGTGCTGCCGGTGCTGGTCTTGCTTCTATGGCTGGTTCTGGGGGTACACTAGGAAGTATCGGTAACTTCGCTGCTAAACATGATGTGCTTGTTCCAGCCGCACTTAGTATGGGAGCTAATATGGCTCTAGGTAATATAATACCTGACTCATCAAATAACGGTATGCCTGAGTCGTCACCTCTTAAGTCTAGATACAAATGGAACCCAGATGCTTATAACGCTTATCTTCCTCGTGGTAATTCGTTTGGTTCTTATGCAGCAGGTGGGATTACAGATTTAGACAACTATGACCAAGCACCACAAATGCAAAGTCCTGGAACGCTTGATATCCCTAACCGCGCTGAAGTAGCTAATAATGAAGGGTATGTAGGTGACTCTGTGCAACTGATGGCTGATGGGGGTGTTACGAAGGAGTCTTTTATGTTGGAGGGTGTAGGTGGTAAAGACCTACATAGAGAGGCTTCGCAAGACTTGAGAGAGTTCTTAGAAGGTACACCAGATTCCGAATTAACAACAGCTCAACAACGTCAAAAACAAATTCTATTTGCTAAAAAGATGGCGATGGGTGGGGCGGCATATAATCACGGTGGTATTTCTGATTTAGGAGGGTATTCTGATGGCGGACGATTGCTTAAAGGTCCTGGCGATGGCGTTTCTGACGATATCCCTGCTTCTATTGGTGGTAAACAACCTGCTCGGTTGGCTGAAGGGGAATTTGTGGTGCCCGCACGTATTGTTTCTGAACTCGGTAACGGCTCAACTGACGCAGGGGCTAAACGCTTATATCAAATGATGGACCGTATTCAGTCAGACCGTAAAAAAACAACTGGCAAAGGTAAGTTCTCGGACGACCCAAAAGCCTACAAACACCTGCCAGCTTAGGAGACAAACATGGCGACACCGAAATATC
>Ga0209297_1001808_pt1 | contig 12223 bp, 22 predicted proteins | sample S_130805_MF_Meta_FD_187322 | JGI IMG/M metagenome (GOLD analysis project Ga0209297, IMG submission 187322) | Freshwater microbial communities from Lake Simoncouche, Canada to study carbon cycling - S_130805_MF_MetaG (SPAdes) (version 2) | ecosystem: Environmental > Aquatic > Freshwater > Lake ... | reverse complement strand
GCATCATAAAGGCGCAATATGTCTATTCCGCTTTAACGGCATTGACGGGGCGCGGCATCGCGCTCGCTCGCTTTTCTCAGCCCTACCCAACTAGGATTATGAACATGGCAACGGCCACGTTTCTTTCTAGCGATTGCGATGAAATGCTGATTATAGATTGCGACATAAACTTTACCCGCGCCGATGTGGATAAGTTACTATCGCATGACGTTCCGCTTGTGTATGGTCTTTATCCAAAGAAGGCAATTCCGCTGCAATGGTGCGTTGCCACGCTAACCGATGAAAACCCGTTCGGCGGCGAAGAGCCGCTTGTGGAGGTCAAACGCGCAGGCCGTGGCTTTATGCGCGTGCACCGCAGCGTTTTTGAGAAGATGAAGCCGCTAGTGCCGGAATATCACAATCACGGGCGACCAGAGTGGCAATTCTGGCATGAAGGGTGCGACAATGACGGCGAATGGCGCAGCGAGGACTGGTGGTTTTGTGACAACTGGCGCAAGTTGGGCGGAAAAGTATTGGTTGATCAAACTATATGCTTGCAACACATAGGCGATTACGCTTATGGTTCGCCTATACCTAACAACTCCTAACAACACACTACAATGGCAGACCTATCAGTCACAGCAGCAAACGTCCTTCAATCTTCCGGCACTTCCGTTTCTTCCGGCGTTGCTTCAACCGCAATCACTCGTGGTCAATACGTCTATGTTCTCGCCGCTGGAACTATCGGCCTTGCAGACAGCAATGGAGCGTCTCCAGCAAACAGCGTTGCGGGATGTTGCTTGGCGGACGTCGCTACGTCGCAAACTTGTTTTTACGTAGCGGTTGATTCTGGATTTACTCCCGGCTTTACTGTCCTTGCCGGAGATACAATTTGGCTTTCAAATACTCCCGGAGCTTGCACAAAGACATACGCAGATGTGGCCGCAGGTTCAACCGTTATTCCTCTCGGAGTTATGACAAGCACGACCGTCATGCGTCTCTCGCCGCTTGTCGGTGGCGTGAAAGCGTAATCGCTATGGCGCTCGACTTTCGAGCCGCAATGTTGAGAGCTTTTCAGCAGGCGCTTTCTATGTGGCCAGCGACTATCACGTTTGCTGGTAAAGATTATTCCGTTGTCTCGTATCCAAAAGACACGTCAAAGAACATGACGTCGAGCAGCTATGATGAGCGCATCCCTTGCAATTTTCATATGCTCGCAACGGACTTGGAATCTAGCGGAATAAAGCCTCGCTCCGTTATCAGCTATCAAGACAAGGCGCATGAGGTGTTTTCCATTTCCAGCGACCCAAACGATCCCGCCGTGGTTCTTACGACCTACATAAAGCAATGAAGAAAACAGGCTTTCGCGTGGATGTTTCGCAGCTTAAGAAAAAGCTGGCGGCATTGCAGCAGGTGAAAGCTATTGCTTTCGCGCCCGATGTGATGGACTACACAAAAAAGACACTGGCGACGGCAGCGCGGATAACTCCCGTTCGTGACTTCTCGCTGATTCGTTCAAATCAAATCCAGAAAAAAGGAAACCAGTTTCAGCGTTGGCAGGAGCAAGGCGGGCGCGGAAAGACGAAGGCGCAATTTCTGGCGGGCCGCGCTCCTGCGCGATTTCTTTACCGCGCATCATGGGGACAGCTTGCGCGCTCCATCGGCCTAACAATTCCAGAAAGCCAGCAAGTGAAGAACGCAACGTCGCGCCGCGACCATATACAATCACCGCCTCGCGCATACGGACAGATTCGCGGAGGAAAGCGCACGTTTTCCGTGGCTATGTTCAACCCGTTTCTGGCGCAGCCTTCGCGCTATAAGAAATTCACGGGAGAGGAAATAATTAGGGAAGCTCAGAAAAAGCATGAGGCACAATTCCGCCGAAAAGTGGACAAGCGACTCAAGGTCACACTCTACGCGATAATGAACAAATAAGATGCAACTCGACACTCTATTCCAGTTTGAAAATCACCTTGAGAACGCGTTTAAAGGCATCCTTCAAACGGCAACGCCTAATGTCTATTTGTCGCGTTCAACCGACAACTCAGAAAGCCCTCGCCTAGATATTCGCGCTTCCGTAGTCGAAGGACTCAATCACGCCAAGCTGGCGATTGACGGCGTGCGATTTGTTTATGATACCTACGCTGGCGAGATAGAGATAAAGGTTGTCACGAATCGCACCACGGAAGAAAAAAGCAATGCTCACAATGTTTTGAAAGGTCAAGTGCGTGCTAGGATGCAACTTTACTATGTGACGCAGGAGTGGACTAAACAGAACTCTCCCCTGCTAATTATGGACGTGCGCGAAGCTAGCAATACGACTAGCGAATCCGACGAGGACGACCTTGATACTTCTATATTGACATACGCCCTTATATTCTGTATCAACTCTAACGCTTGGCCGACGAATCTCTAAACATAACAACTCAATTATATGGCAGTCCCTAATCAAATTCTCGATGGAACTCCCGCTTACGGGACAACCTCAATCACGATAAACGCAGTTACCTACATCGTGAACAAAGAAACGATCACGCCTAACTGGTCAACTGCGGAGACCTACAACGCGGACGGCACGGCTAATCAAAAGCGGTGGACTAAAGGACGCTACACGGCCGAGTATGAATTGCAGCTTGCGAGCGGCTCGACTGCTTTTCCGTCTCCGGGTTCTACCTTTACGCGCACACCCCCCAACGAGACGAGCGCCGTTACCTTCGTTACGACTACCGTTCCTTTTGAGGCTGAGAACTCGCCCGGTTCTATTCGCACCGCAAAAGTTAGCGCGGAGAGCACGGTCAACGCAATCACCACGGCGTAATGTGGCAAATGAAAGCTGCATTCCCGGCTTTGATGCCGCGATAGAGAGCGAACGAAAAGACCGCTCCAAGGCACTGCTTGGCCTTCCTGAGTTAATCGCTGGCATCGTATGTATGCCTTTGACGCTTCGCCGCTTTGAATGGTTGCGTGCGTATAATTCTCCGTTCGTTTGCGGCGGCAAAATCACAGACGGCGCGATACTGCAATTCCTTTGGTTTATTTCGCCGCTATTCCCGTTTGATGCGATACAGGAAGGGCGAGACGCCTTTATTGAAACAAACGCGACCTTGGACGTTGTAGAGACAATGGAAGGGATAGACGCTTTCCTTGATGCGGCGTTTTTGGATGCTCCAGAGGGTGCTACTAGCAAACCTTACTATTCACCCACGGCGGGCTTGTATCATTCGCTGAACGAAAGTTACCCGAATGGCGAATGGACGCTCGAAAGGGTGTTAGACACTCCGCTAAATGTGATTTATCAGCTAATCAAAGCGGCGGACAAATCGAGAGGATGCCTAGTCACTAACCGCCGATCCGATGCGCTTGCGGGTAAATGGGGCGAATGTCTCGAAACGATAACATTGCCGGAAAGTAAAGTTGTCAGGGAGATTGCCAAGCGCCGGAAAAGAGGCTATTTGCTTGTTAGCCATCCCTCGAAAAACAGGGACAGCACTTACTCTTTCGCAATGCAGAAACCACTAGAAACAAATGGCCGGAAAAAATGACATTCTAGCTAGCGCAGGCGTTGATCTTTCCGACTTTGACAAGGGGATCGCAAAGCTAACCTCGCGCCTTGATGCCGTGGAGAAAGCGGGAAGCAAGGCGGCGAGCGGGATTGAGAGAGTGGACAAGTCAGCGCAATCGCTAAAGAACATTCAGATTGCAGACCACTTCGTTAATGCTTTGGGGCAAATCGCGGGCAGGGGCGGGCAAGCAGCGCAGGCTTTAGGCGCGATGGATTTGTCCGTAGCAAAGAATGATTTCAGTGGAATGGGAGCGGCGGCAGCGGGCGCGGGCGCATCGCTAGGGCGCACGATTGACTTCGTAGGTGCAATGCCGGGCGGTCTAGGTGTTGCCGGAAAAGCACTAGGACAAGTCGCGCAGATACTTTCAGAAACCACGATTCGCAACAATGTTTTTGCAGACTCAATGCAAAGGACATCCGCAAGCACGGAGGGATTTTTAAGGCAATCCAGCGACCTTGCAGAAATACAGCGCGCAGAGTTGGCAGAGGGCGGGCTTTTGGCAGATCAAGGGAAGCTAGAGGCGGCGGCAAGCGCGAGAGATAGGGCCGCGAAGGGATACGCAGAGCAAATCGAAAAGCAAATTGCACTAGAGCATGATTTGACGGCTGGCGGTCAGCAAAGGCTCGCAACTGAAATCGAGACAAAACAAGCCGCGCAAAAGATAGCCGACTTAAAAGCATCGCAAACCGTGCAAGGCGCACTATCGCCAGCGGGTCAAAAGATAGTTGATGCAGGAACGAAGGAGATTAACGCGCAGCTAGACCTACGCAAAAAGACGCTTGCCGTTTCTGAGGCGCAGGAGAAATCGGAAACTGACCTTTCAAACATCGTCGCCAAGCGTGATGTCACTTTAAGTTCTCAGCTTTCGATTATCGAAGCGACAAGTGCGGCGATAGGACAACAGCTTGCGGAGGTTGAAAAGCAGGGACTAGGCGCGACGAAACAAGCGGCAGACCTTCGCGCAAGGCTAAATGATGCGTTTCTCGCAAAGCAGAATTTCTATTACCTAAACGGCAAAGACATTGAGCAGCAAAAGCTAATCACGGCGCAGATTGCAGCGCAGGCGGCGGGCAATCAAAAGCTCGCGGCTTTGGCGCAAGTTCGCGCACAGTTTGAATTACAGATCGCCGATGCGATACGCCAAGGCAACGCGCCTAAAGCCAAGGAGCTAGCGAAGCAACAAGCGGCGGCAGAGCTTGGGGCGCGTGCGGCTGATTTACGAAAGACGCCACAACAGCGGGCGGAAGATAGAAAAGCGCAAGCCGAGAATGATAGAACGGACAAGCTCGTTAATGCTCGCGACAAAGACGCTGCGGACAGGCGCAGGCGCGGAGCGAAAAATCAAATAGACAGCAACGATTTTACAAGCCCATCCGCAGAAAAGGCCCGCAAAGAGTTCGCCGCTAGAAACGAAAAACGAATCCTGAAGGCTGGCGGAAACGCGCTTGATAGAGCGAATAATTTCCAAGCTGAAGTCCTAAACGTAGCCATACTTAAAAACGGAAAATGAGTGTTCCAAATCAAATCAATGACGGCAACTGGACGGTCGCCACGCAAACGGGGCCGGGCTGGTGGACTTTGCCTTTCGTCAGCAACGGCGACACGCAATCTTTCGAGTATCACGCCAAGTTTCGACAAGCAGCGGCGAATTACGTGCCTTTACAAAACTCACTTGTGGGATTCAATACGCCGCCGATTACAAGCCATGAGCAAATCTCCACAATTAGCACGACGCGAGGCACGGCCTATCTTGTGGAGGAAAGCGAAACAAGCGACGTAGGTTGCGGCATCTTGGAATTTACGCGCACGTATGCGAGCCTTCCCGTGAAGCGGACGGAGCAAAGCACAATCACCTATCCTTTCCAGTTTGTTTCAACTTCCGCCACGTATTCTTGGACAACTCCACCGCCGGAGCCGACGGTTGCGGAGCTTCCGCTAGTCGTAAATGCAAACGTGGTTTATGACTACAGCCTAACAATGCAGACGGTGATTCGCGCGCCGAAAGTGTTCTCTGTTTTTGGGACGCTTCTCTATATCGGCGGCACAGCTACGGGCACGTTTTTCGTTGCGGAGGATTCGTCTATTAAACTTTATCGCGGCTACTTTTACGAACGGCGCACTGTCTATGTAGATGCCGCACAATTTACAACCTAATGGAAAATCTGCCACCGATGGGAGAGGACGCATTTGCTCAGGGATTTCTTTCAAAGAAGTTCGGACAGCGGATTATTGACCGCGCAAATCGCCCGTGGAAAGTAGTCATGCCGCCAAACGCCGGAAGCGGAAAGGTGCTAGAATCAGACGAAAACATAGTCCTCGACTTGAGCCTTGCGAAGATGGGCGTTCCCGCCGCTTTTAACGGCAACAGGATGCACCCTTGGCAATGCTACATCACAAGCAATGCGCCTGATAACGTAAAACTAAAAATAAACGAATACTCCTGCCTTATGAAAGGGCAGAGCGGGCACGGCAACTTTTCCGACCTGACTTGGGAAGATAGAATCAGTGTTATAAATTATTTAGTGGAGTTTACTCATACGACCCATCTTAAAGTAATCTACATTGAAATATCTTTCTCTGATGAGGGCAGAATATTATATGGAGCAAACCAACCGACAGTAATTAGTGGGGATGTGTGGTCGGGGTATCCAGACTATCAGAGCTACAGTCCGACGCCAATATCAACCGGTGGAATTGCTTTTATATGGCGACAGCTTTTAGCTTTTTGGGAGCCTACAACTGGCGATATGATAGCCGACGCCAAGTTTGGAGGCGACGATTACACCCTGAGATGTCCAACAACCACTCACATCAAGGAGGCAGTTGAGCGTGGGTATTTCAACAATGATGTGGACGACATAAAAGATTACGCCTGCATTCGTCCTTGGTTCGGGTGTAAATTCGGAAGCGGGTAAACTTGAATTGACATTAAAGAATCACCTAACTATAAGACTCTAAGCGATGCCTCTCGACCTACTAATTAACACAGCAGACCCGCAACAGCGCGGTTTAATCGCCAGTATCTTGGAGGGCGGCATCGCTCCTTTTCCTAACTTCACGCGCAACGACGCCAGCGTTGCAATCACGTTGCAGCCCGTCGTTCCATCGGCAACCGACACTCGAAGCTTTGACGTGGATTACACGGCAGGCGACACGTATCAAGTGAGCATCGGAAGCGCGGATGAAGCTCCTACGGCTGGCACGTTTGCCTTGGAAATTGACGGTGTGACAACCGATTTGACGGCGTTAGACTTTGACGTTAGCGCGGCGGATTTGCAAACCCCTCTAAGCCTCGCGAGCGTTGCGGGCGGAAATCCCGCCGTAACCGTCACGCTTTTAAGCGAGGGCGTTTATCAAGTGGACGGCGTGACGAATGGCGTGCTTCCGACAATCGCAGCTACGGCAACGAACCTAATTCCCACTTGCTCGGCGGTTGTCACGGCTATCGCGCAGGGAACGGTCTCGACAAAAGGTCAGCAAATTATCGCGCTAGTTCAGCAGCCCGCCGCATACGCTACGCCCTCGACTGCATTGCCAGCGGCAAGCGTCACGGTCTCGACAGAGCAAGCCGCAAGTTCATCGCTCAATAAAATCATTCGCATTGCGTTCGCCGCTGGCACGTATGGCGGGCTTTATAGCCTATCCGCAACGGTGAACAGTGTGACGGCGGTGTGCGGCTCGGTTTCTCCCGTGGCGAGCATTGGCGATCTTTCTAGCGTGTTGGGGCGGCATCCTCAGTTGCACTACAACAGCGCAACGGCGGCTAATAACTTCACAGTCTCGACAGACGGCGCGGCGTATCTTGTGGAGTTTACCGGAAACCTCGGCGGGCCGATTGACCCGACGCTGGCGGCAACGAATGTTTCATTGCTCGCGCCTTTCGGTGCATCCGGCACGATTTCACTAAACACGGTGAACATGGCGAAAATGTTTTGGGCGTCTGGAGTGGATTCGCTGGCGCTCACGATGTCCATTGTCCGCACTCGCACAAGCGGCGAAGTGAAAACGATTCTCTCGATTCCAGTTACGATTCCAGCCGACATCATAAACGCTGGTTCACTCACTCCGCTTTCCGTTTCGGGGGCGGTTAGGTATGACATATCCCAAAGCCTGAGCGCGGCGGAAAAACTGCAGGCCGTCACAAATCAAGGTCTTAACCTAACCGCCTCAAAGCTACTTGGCCAAGCGAGTAGCGGAGGAACGGGATTGCCTGTTTCTATCTCGCTCGGCAGCGGATTAACAATGAGCGGGACGACGCTTAGCGCATCGGGAAGCGGGACGGTAACTAGCGTTTCAGTGACAACAGCGAACGGCGTTAGCGGCACAGTAGCAACGGCGACAACCACTCCCGCGATTAGCTTAACGCTTGGCGCAATCACGCCGACTAGCGTGAATGGCGTCACGGTCAGCGGTAGCGGCTCGCTGGCAAACAGCGGGACAAGCTCGCTAACTGGATTCACGGGCAGCGGCACTAGCAGCGGCACTAACACCGGAGATCAGACCAGCGTGAGCGGAAATGCAGGAACGGCAACGGCACTCGCCACGCCTCGCAACATTTTCAACATTAGCTTTAACGGCACGTCAAATGTTGCTGGCGATGCAACGAACACGGGACACTTCGCTAGTATTCCGGGCACTGGCGCGGCGGGGCATTTCGTCACTGAGAACGGAACCGTGCCGACACTTATAGCCGGACGCTCGGCTTGGTATTCCAATGGCAGTGGAGTCCCTTCTTTTAAAAATGGAACGGGCACTGCTGTTTCGCTCGTGAGTAGTTCCGACTTAGGCACAGGAGTTGCAACTTTCCTCGCCACTCCATCCGGCGCAAACCTAGCCTCTGCGCTGACTTCGGCATTAACCGTTGCCAAGGGCGGCACGGCACTGACAGCGGGCACCAGCGGCGGCATATTGGCTTTCACAGCAACGGGCACAATCGCATCATCGGGCTTGCTCGCAGCGAACGCGCTCATGATCGGCGGCGGGGCTGGCGTTGCACCGTCCACGACTACCACTGGTGCTGGCGTGCTCACGGCACTTGCAATCGCTCCAAACGCATCTGGCGGGTTTTCCACGCTTAGGAGCTTTACAGGAAGCACATCGCTAAATAGTGTTACCGTGCCTAATCTTGGGGCGGTAACCGTTACGATTACAGTCACTGGCGCGGCATCTGGAGACAGGGCAATAATAAATCTACCTCCGACAAGCGATGGAATGGCAACAGTTGGCTTTACCACTGTCACAGCAAACACAGTGACGGTCATTTTACTGAATGTGCCGAACGACCTTGTTATTCCTAATGATGCAACTTGGGCTAACGGAAACTTTATCACAGCGCAAATCATCAAATGAGAACTTACGAAGAATCCATAGCTCATAACGCGGCAAACCAAGTCCGCAAAGCCGCACTCGCCGGACTGGAAACCATCTTCACCGATGAATTTTCCACAGTTCCCGGCGGTCTTATGGCCCCGCTGTTCGCTGGCCTCGTCGAACTCATCAAGCGCGGAATGTTTGACCGTGCAAAAGTGCTTGTGGATAGTGTCACGACGCCGCCTCCCGGCATCACGGAAGCTCGGATGAACACCGTAAAGGATCAAATCAAAGCATTGTTTCCATGACACTCGAAAACGCTTTGCTCGTTGCCGTTAGTTCCGTGACAGGCGCGTTATGTTTTCTCGCTAAAATCCTGTGGCATCGCAGCGAGCAATGCGAGGCAGACCGCAAAGAGCTGCGCGGCGCAATCGAATCCGTTCGGGCGCAAGCTGGCGAGAATCACGGGATGCTCATGGCCTATCGAATGTGCCCCGGCAAACCCTGCCCTTTTAAAGAAACCATAAAACCATGAACAACTGGAAAACCACACTTAGCGGCATCGGGGCCGCATTGACCTCCGCGCTAACCGCAATCGCCGCTTTACCCTATCAGCTTGGCGACGTTGCCACAATTATCCCGCCCGCTTGGAAAGCGCGTGTGGTAATCGCTGGCATAATCGCTACGGTAATTTTAAAAGCTATCAACGCATCCGTTCAAAAAGACGCTACAAAATGAAGCCAAAACATTCCGCCTTTTTCATCGTGCTCGCGCTTTTCGCCGTTCTTGCCTCGCTTTACCTCACAAGCTGCTCCGCTATCCCTTATCGCGTCTCGCTCAACTACGGAGGCGCCAGCGCGTCCTATGACGGCAAGCGCGTGCTACTCGATGTGAATGGCGATGAGGTAGGTAAAAGCCTTCGTGGATACGCCAAGTGAACCGCGAGGAAATCCAAGATATTCAGCGCAAGATTGGCACTGAGCCGGACGGCTTCTGGGGGCCGAAATCTATTGCGGCTTGTCAGCGTTATTTGCGTTCGCTTATACCCGCGCCGAACCCTTGGCCGGAAAGCGACCAGCGCAGTTTGACGGCTTTCTTTGGCGAGGCTGGCGACGAATCGCAACTTGTCAACTTGCCAGCTCCTGAGTGGATGACTTACGAGGGCGTGAAGGTGAAAACCATTCGTTGCAATCGGCGCGTTGCAGATTCGTTGGAGCGCGTTCTTGTCAAGGTTTCAGAGATTGAAGGATTTCAACCGATTGTTTATGACGGCTGCTACAATAACCGACCGATGCGCGGCGGGAATCTTCCGTCATTGCACGCTAGGGGTGCAGCAATTGACCTATGCGCTGACACGAACGGCAATCTCACGGCTTGGCCCGTGGCGGCAAGGATGCCATTCGCCGTCATGGAATGTTTCGCCCGCGAAGGATGGCTATCGGCTGGAGCTTTTTGGGGACGAGATGCCATGCATATGCAAGCCACGCGCTAGTCCAATCGGAATGAGTCATCCATGATGAGCTTGGTTACGTGATGCTTTTCGTTGCGAAAATCGCTTTGCAATAGCTCGATCCCTTCTGTAACTGTTCTCTCTCCCGTGCCGTATATTGCACCGAGAGCGTTGCGAGCTTTGGTGAGTTCGTGTTTCGCCTCGTCCCTTTCCTCTGTCCGCTCTGCGAGTGAGCGTTCGAGGCTGCGGGCGAAGTCGGATTTGACTACTGCGGTGCTTCCGCGTTGGAAGTTTTCGGCTAAGAGCCAGTGTGGTTCCGCATCAGTCAGCGGCGTTGGTCGTTCGTTTGGTGTCATAGTATTTGTTTCGTGATGTATTCCTTGAGAGTTTCCCCTTCACCACGGTCTATTGCCCAAGCTATCATCAGGATTACCCACGCGATAACGCATATCGGGATGGTTATTAGCTTGATGATGTTCATAATGTTTCAGGGTCAATGTTGTTTGCGCGAAGGAATGCGAGGCAGATTGCGAGAGGGAGGGTGTTGGCAGCGGCGGTTGCGAGGCTGTCGCTTTCAAATCCAACCGCCCAAAGTTCTTCGTATTTGTCGGCGTAAAACTTCCACCCTCCATTCTCTGGCTTGCTCATCCACTCGACAAGTTGCAGCGCGGCGTCGGCGGATTCAGTGAAGGCGGGAATAACGCGAGCGTCGGCGTTGCCTCTGCTTCCATTCGGTATCCCCGTGAACGCAAGCTGCTCGATGTATGTCCACCCAACAATCTCAGCGCACTTGATGCGTATAGCGGCGAGGTTCACAGCGAGACTCCTTTCACGGCTGCGAGTGCGGTGACGCGCTGCTGCCATGTGTAGCGGACTCTGGAAAATCCGTCGCTATGCTCGTTCGCTAGTGCGTCCTCGTATAGCATCGTCTCCACGTCCGTAAGTGCCTGCTCGATTAAATCGCAAAGGTGAAGCAGTTCGGTGTCGAGGAGAAGAATACGCCCACCCATTTTGCCAATCCAGAATAAATCATCGGTTAGTGAAGTCCCTAGGCGCACCGTCTCCGGCAGCATCTTGGCGAGTAGGGATTTTGTTTCGTTGTCGTTCATAGTTTTCATAAGTTTTTGTCGAGTAGCGCGAGAATTGCGAACCAGTTTTCCTTGGTCTTGAAGTAGATTTCCATCGTCGTATCAACGAGGTAGATGTCTATGCCGAACAGCAACGTGTCGTCCTTGTAAGCGTAGTAGCCCTTAAAATCTATCTGGTTGAAGGTAAACATCACGTAGCCGTCCACATAGACTTTAACCCTGCCGTTGTAGATTTTGAAGTCGTAGGTGTGGGAGGTCATAGCTGAATCAGTATATTGTTGATTGTTGCCACTACGTGAGCCACTGTAATCACCCAAACGGCCAAGGAAGCGATGCGGACAGAGCGCGTGCGGTGATATAGGAGCCATGCGCCAGCGATTGCCAGCGGCACGGTGACAAGGAACTCCCGCATTATCATGCCCTCTAGCACCCCGTAGCGTTGCTGAAAAACCAGCGCGACAAAGTTTGCCTCGGTGCATCCTGTTGAGATGCCGCTCATGGTTGTCGCCATGTCGAGAGCTGCGCTGATTGCGAGCGCAATGGACGCGATGAAGATTTGATTCTTGAGCATCATTGTTTTGTATTATTAAGCTCGGCTAGTTCAGAGGCCTTCACAAGTTCAGCGAAGCGATTCACGGCGCGATCGTAGTCGCCAAGGCTGGCATCGTCTCCGCCGCATCGTTCAAGCGCGGCATCGTATTCAGCGACGGCATCCGCAAGCGCACGCCTCGCGGCTTGTAGTGGCGTCGGTTTCGTTGGTTCGATTTCAAATAGTGAGTCCATAGGTTTTTTATACTTCGATTAGTTCTTGCTCAACGTGGTTTTTTACTTCG
>Ga0209297_1001805_pt1 | contig 12225 bp, 25 predicted proteins | sample S_130805_MF_Meta_FD_187322 | JGI IMG/M metagenome (GOLD analysis project Ga0209297, IMG submission 187322) | Freshwater microbial communities from Lake Simoncouche, Canada to study carbon cycling - S_130805_MF_MetaG (SPAdes) (version 2) | ecosystem: Environmental > Aquatic > Freshwater > Lake ... | reverse complement strand
GTGGTAGGGGAGGTGGGCTACGATCCCACTACCTTCCGATTATGAGTCGGGTGCTCATACCATATGAGCTTCTCCCCCAATAAAAACTTACTATGAGTTGCTTACTCTACCATTAAGCTACAAGCCTGAGAAATTGGTGCGCCAGGTAGGATTTGAACCTACGGCCAATCGATTATGAGTCGACTGCTCTAACCACTGAGCTACAAGCGCATTAAAAATTGTTTAAAGAACGTTGGCGTTGCTAACCCGCCGATGTATTTATCTTATATACATCGGCGGGTTATGCAAGCTTTTTTACACACCGCACACACTAATACTAACTCTGACACTTGGTTTTACGAAGTAACCGTCCCGATTTACTTCTGTAATTGTGGCTTCAATCTTACCACTCTTAAGATCTACACCCATTCGTTTAAGACCGAGAAGTTGTTGCTTGAGTTCGTCAGCAGCTGAACGCGCTTCACGAGCAGAGCGTTCAACTTCGCGACACTTATCAGAGGCAGTGACATAATCTAGAATAAGATTTTTAATTTCTTCTTTGGTGATTTTGGTTTTGCTCATATTTAAATTATAATTGCTTAGGGATGATTTCTTTAATTAACTCTTCTACGCTTTAAGATTTTTTATTATCTTCTTTGTTGTCATTCTCGCGCATATTTAAATTATAATAGCTTAGAGAGGTTTTCTTTAATTAACACTTATTGAGTTATAGAAAATCTTAGACAAAAAGACTGATATAGTAAATCGTGTTGTACATTTTTAAAAATATCGCGATCGTAATTTTCACAATTAAACAATATACTTCTGTATAGTTCATGTGATTTTTTAATAAAGTTTAAATAACCTGTATCATTCCAACCTTCTACTTCACATGCTTCATACAAATCAAGAAGTTCATTAAGATATGAATTTAATGGTTCGTGAAATAGAGAGTCTCTTTGCATCTTAAGCCTTTGCAGTAAAATTATCCGTTAATTTTACTTGATATAAGTTACCTTGATTATCATACATAATTGTACTTTTATGTTCTTTATTTACCTCTTCGTCACACTCTACTTCTTTACTACTGCAAGGTAATTGCTCAAAAGGTAGTTGAGTGTCTCTTTTAAGAGGTAGTACTACTTTACTAATCTTAATATTTGACATACTCATAACATTATAGATCTACATCAAAAGGAGCTTCTTCTAACATCTTGTAAAAGATCTCACCATTTTCATTAACAAATTTTTCAACCATACCTTCTGCTACAAGATAGTCAAGATTAACTTGCACTCTCCATTCATTGTATTCTTGATACTCTTGCTCTGACCAATTTTCAATTTCTTCAGATGTAATTTCAGAATTGCGACGACCGTATGCTGGATGTGTTTTTTTCATATTATCTTTTAGACTAATTTTATTGTTTAAAATTTATAAATCTTGCCAGGAAAAAAATAACTGCAGGGAAAAATATTATTAAAACTAGTAATAATATAGTTAATATATGTTTGACATCTTTAATAGAGAACATTTTACTCTTGCTTTTCAATATACAAATGTATAACAATATCAATTAGATAAGACTCAATTTGATTAAGATTCTTTAAAATCTCTTGTCGTTGTTCTGCTGCTGTCTTGCTTTCATTATCTAAATAATTGTACGTACTCAATAGATCTAACTTAGATTTAATAATACGTTTAAACTCGTATGTTTGATGGAGAGTCTTTTGAAATTCTATAAACTCTTCATCAAGTTTATTTGCATCAAATATAGGAAATACTGTTTTTTGTTCTGGTTCAATATACTCACATGATTTACAAGCAATTTGTCTTTTAAAAACCATACTTATAAAAATTAATTTTATTCAAGTAGCAGTAAGGCTTCATTCACTTCTTGTTGAGCTTTCTCAAACTCTAAATATTCAAGATATAGAGAAGTAATTGTTAAGTCGTAATCTTCGTTCATCTTTATAAAGTAGAGGTTGCTTTTATAAGATTATTATAATTACATAGCAAGGTTTTCTTTATTTAACTTTTTTGCTGCTGTACATATTCAAGCTCATCTTCAAGAGAATCTAATATATACTCTAACCACTCAACCCATTGTGTAGGGTTGTTCTTGTTGTATCTTTTAGCTTTCATAAGCTGAATACACTGAGCAATATGCTCGTCTAACTGTTCTTTATTATACTTGTTTATATACATATTAAACTTTAATCCAATAACCATCGCTAGTCAGCTTGGTTATACCTAAACATTCTTTTTTAAATTCTTGTGGTGATAAGATTGATACAAACTTTGTAGTACCTTGATAAAGATAATACACTTTACCTACTACAGGTTCAAAACCAATGTTAAAAGTATCTACATAGTCGTTCCATTCCCACAATTGAATTGTTTCTTCGTATTGTTTTTTAATATCTTCTATCTTTGCAGTAGCATAATGATAGTGTTTATTTTTTCTATTGTGATTTGTAAAAGTTAAATCTAACTTTTCAATAACTTGACCACCTCTAGACATGTCATAAGGTAGTAAGGACTTAATAGGTTCCATATATTATAAACATCTGTTTAAAAAACTATTGTACAAATTAAATACCTCTTCTTCAGATATATTTTCGTTTATAGAATCATGTAATATCAACTCATTAATATCTAGATTCATAATACACGCTAAAGTTTCTACTGTAAATAATGCTTGAGATGTTTGATGTAATTGTCTAAGAAGAAATAAATTTCTCATATATTTTTCTGCAATAAAGAGTTTATCATACTTTTGTAAAAATATATCTTTTTTAATTTCTAGTATATTTTGATTGAATTCATCAATATTACGAGATAGATATATACTGTTTGCTGCAGATATATCTGCTTGTAAAAATGTATGTTTTAAATTGAATATTTTACTTAAACCTAATTCTGTATCTCTGTAGCATTGTGCTGTAAATCCGTCTATCGACAAAACACAAAAGCATTTATTTTCAATTAAAACATCTAGTATACTTTTGGTTTTTAAATCTATATAACTATCTGCATGCTTAATTTTTGCTAAATGGTTCTCTTGTAGTTCTTGTATAACTAATTTTCTATTATATTTTGTGTCACCAAACTCAATATGTACATTCTGCCCATACCATAATATGTTTTCAAATTTCTCTAATTCTTTATATTTTAAATAATCTAATGTAAAATTTTTTTCTTTAATATCATTATATTTTACGGTATGTGTACCGGGTGAGCACATACCGTAAAAGCCTATGATTGAAGATATTAATTTAATATTTGGTTGAATAAGTTTGTATAGTGTATTAATTATAACCTGATGAGGTCTTTCAACGAAAAGATAAAAATTCTGTTCTGTATTTACTTTTGGTATCCATGCAGGATACAGACCTATCTCCTTGTGTCTGTAAAAGAAATAAATATCTTTTACATGAGATGGTATACTGTAATCCCCTATAGAAGTACTACCTATTAGGATACTTTTTATTACTTTATCTTTTTTTGTATTTATAAAATTTATAATAGTATTAAGATCTATTGTTTCATTAAATTCCGTAAATGTATTATCTTGATATATAATATAAGTACCGTAGATATTAGAAGATTGAATTTTACCCATAATTTAATTTTTATAAACTTAACAATGATAGTTTATAAATCTTTGACAAGCTTTAGCAGTATTGTTACTTTTGTTTTTTTGCTTAGATTTTAAATCTCTAGCTTTATTGCATGTAATTTTACCTTTAATTTGTCTTTTCAGTATACCAGGTCTAACAGGGTCATGTATACCTTCCATAATCAAATTGTAAAGACAATTAAAGTTCATAAAATTATTTATGATATTACCAACTGCTTACATAGTAAAAGTCCCATTCTGAAATATTAGGGGTATCTAATACTTCTTTTAACGTATCAACAGTTCTTTTTAATGTAAGAAAATACGCTTGATCATAGTTTAGCTCACCAAAAAATAACCCTGAAGAAGTTGACAATAAATCTTTTGCTTTATCTTTATTTGATAAGACGTTTTTACAAACACTATAAAAGTCATGCAAGTCTTCTATACCAAGTTCGGTTTCTTGACAATTATCAATTCCCGCTTGATGAGTACGTACAAACCAATTGTGTATTGCATTGCATTTTCTCCAATATAATATTTCACATTCAATATTGGTGATCTTAAAATTTGTTTTATTTATAAAAGGTACATCAGCAAGTTGTTGACGTTCTTCTTCACGAAGAAATTTCTTAGCAATAATATAACTATCTAACCCCATAGTGTATTACGTTTCGTCAAAGTGTACTACATCCCGTTGAAGTATGTTACGTACTTCTTCTACTAATACAAACTCCATATCTTCATTGAATTCATCATTTATAAATTCGTTGTAACTATTTTGTGCTTCTGCAAGATCATCAAATTGTACAATAGTCGCCCATATATCTTTATCGTTTCTTGGAGACACATTTTGTAAAATAGCAAAACCTTTGCTAAGTTGATTATCACTCATATTAACTATTCTAGCGGTGAATTGATTTTGTCCACTTCAAACATTATTGAATCCCACAATTCAACTTCTAGGTTATCTTTCACTTCAGGTATAAATGTATATAGATTGTCTGTACCATCTTTGACAATCTCACCTAAAATAACGCCTGTAGTGTTGTTGTATACATCAAAACTATTATAAGTTTTTGATTGTACGTGGACTGTTTTATTGCTGTTTTGTCTACTCATCTTTATGTGTTTCAAAAATCTTGCGTATTAATATGTCTATAAGAACTAGAAAAATAAAGGATACCCAATCTACATTAAGAGTATGTGTAAGTTTTAAGGTTAAAAGAAGGCATAATGATATCATTCATTTATTTATGCATAATAAAGACTAGAACAGATAGTGCAATAGCAAAGTAGCCAAAAGCACGATTGTATCTAGCTCCTAGCAGCACGCTTTCTGCAACAAAAAAACTAAGAGCAGCAAGAGGGAGTTTATGATTAAACAAGAACCAACATCCTAAGACTCTTGTGAGATACACAAGAGAATGAAAATATACAGTGTTGTTGTTGACTACAGGTGTTTCATCTTTCATGCTAATATAATGGCGGTTTTTAAAGAAAAGCGCAAGAAGAAAAGCATTTTTATAAAAGTTTTCTTAAAATTCTGAGTGTTTAAGACGAAAGATGAGGAATTTACGAGGGTCAACTAATTTAAATATAAAAAATATTGTATTTGTGTACTCACGCTTTACAATTAATTTAGTATATTTAAATTTTAAACCAGAAGCATCTTCAAATCTTTTAATATCTTTTTTCCACGCACGACGGCCAACCTTTCCGGTAGCATTCAACCAATACCATATCGTATTACTGCTATATTTTAATACTCTTGTCGCCATACTTACAAGAGTATTTATTAAAAATAAACTAGTTTTAAGTTTAGTGTTTTAGTGCTGTGCAAGCTGTTGATCTACAGAACTTTACATAGGTTAATTCTTTTTAACTTTTAAAAAGTTGAGATATTTAACTGAAGTTCTGTAGAAAACTAGACACATTATTATAATAATGTTTGACTTTACATGTTCAACTTATAATATAGAGTATATGGGAATGTTTGACTATTTTAACGTACACATTGATTTATTGAAGAATGTAGATGAGTCTTTACTACAATACATTAAGACAATTAATGATGATCAAGACTATGCAAGTTTTCAAACTAAAAGTTTAGAGAATTGTTTAATAGAGTACACATTAGACGATGATGGTCAATTGTTTGAGAAAAGTACTTGCATGTATGATGACATGGAACATAGTGCGACAAAAACTGCTGATAACGTGTCTTGTTATCCTACATTTTATGATTACTTTGAAACTGAACAAAACTCTGTAAGATTAGTACTTGAATGTCACATACATAGAGGTCAATTACAAGGGGAAGTAACTGTTAGTGAGTGTGTGTTAACTCCAATTAAAGATTTAAAGCAACAAAACGACATACACAAGGAAAATTGGGAGAAAATAAGACAAACACCTGAATGGCAAATGTGTTTATTTGTAAGAGGGCTGCATAATAAATGTAGTAATTTCTTTACCAAGATAGAGCAATTTCTTGATAAACGAAGTAGACAGAAATATTACCCCAACAACTTTTAAAATTTTATAATCAAAGTTCAAAGCTGGTTCAGAATTAGATGTATGCTTTTCTGAACCAGCTTTATTATTAGCGTTAATCTACGCTAATGTCTATATTTTGTGTTTCAGGTTGTGAGCAAGGTATAGTGACCTTTAGTAAACCATCTACGTATGTAGATTTAATACCTTTTGAATCTATATCTTTGCCGAGCGTAAAGGCTACAGAACACGGTCTATTTGTCAACCCTTTACGCTTGTATGTTTTCTTAGCGTACTTCTTTTCACAATCAAGGTACGTCTTGGCTTTTACCTTATCAATTGCATCTTGCAATTCATCTACTTTCTTTTCATCTGTTTTTTGTACATTAATGTGAAGTTTTCCTTCACGTACACGAACAGATATATTCTCTTTCCCTATACCTGCTAAGGCCATTTCAATGACGTACTCTAGTATATCGTCTTTAGAGTCTTGTTTGATGTATATATTATATGGGTAGCCTGAGTCTACATAATACATACTGGAATCATCTGCAAGTCTTGAATTTGTATGTTCAAGATCTTTGTTTAATATTTTAGTTACCTGTTCTAACCAATTAGGTGAGAACACCGACGGGATGTTATATAATGTTGTCATATTAATTTACTCCCTCTTGCGAGGCTAGTTATGTTTTTGTCCCAACCCTTGCGGCATTGCGACAATATTATTTATACTTACTACACTATCTTTTTCAAGATAAATGTATAAATAATTTTTATGACAAATAGAGATGTAGAGTTTATTGCAGAAGCGTATCTAAAGATACAACGCAAGCAAGATATACCTCTCGAAGAGTTTATCCAGAAACGTAAAGATGGAGCTGCTGACATTCAAGCACGTGCAGAAAAAAAAGGTGGGGCTGCGTTACTTACAGCAGTGCATTTTGCCGCAAAAGAGAAACCATACAAACAAGCTTTAAAAGCGTGTAAAGTAGATAATTGTGCAGATGTTGTTAAAGAACAAGCTAATGCTATTGTTGAGCGTTTACAGAATTGGCATTCTTTATCTCAACAGCAGTTTCAACATCTTATGGGTCAACTAGAAGCTTATGGTGAAGTATACCTGCAAGCTAAATAGTTTCTTCTCCTTCATGATCTTGCCAGCGCTTCTTCATATTATCTAATGAAGCTTGTGGTACGTTGTGTACATTTTGATATTCCCCTGTAGCTTTAAGAACTTTTAGAGTAGCAGGTAGAGTTTTAGCAAGCTCAATATATTTGGTCATTTCCCATTGTTGGGTGAACGTATTAGAAACAACTACATCTTCACCACCTTGCAATGCTTCTTTGGTTTGATTAAAGCACCATTGATGAGCTTCTTTAAGACGAGATGGGTCAAAGTAATAATCACCCCCTTGTTGAAAATACATATCTGCTTCAAAATGCTTTATACTTGGATTATCTACCAAAAGCTTCTTCAACACATATGTTGTTTTTCCAGACCCTGGCAACCCTCTAACGAGATATAAAGTTGGAATGTCTTGACTAGATTTATAATCTTCAATAAGTTTATCAAATAGCATAATTGTACTTATTAGATATGAGCTGTAGATCTAGACATACGATGTACCCCACTCCCGCGCCCTGTATATCTACCATAAGGGTTGTAGCGACGATGCTCAGCAAAGTTTTCAGGTGAAACAATTTGAATTGAACCGCCTGTCTTATGATCAAAGCAAAGCACTCCTTTTGGTTGTGGTTTTTGATCTACTCCTTTTTGAGCACAAGAACAACAAGCACGTGTTGTAGGTATTGCTTCTAGTCGTTCAATTTCAATTGCGTTATTACATCTTACACAGTTCATACAGTTTGGTTCTTAATTTTTTGTCTAACTACATCAAAAGAAATAGGGGTGTAATGTATTTGCTCTACACAAACACACATATAAAAAGGGTCTTGTTCACCGTTTTCAAGCAATACATTTCTATCATGAGTATGTCCATGGATATTAACTTTAAATCTTGCAAGACATAGTTTATGAATAGGTATGTGAGTCAAGATACACGTATCCATAACGTGGCATGCTCTTACGTCTCTAAAGTACTGTGTGTATTCCGATAGTTTAAAAATATCATGATTACCTTTAATGAGTACTTTATCCCCGTTTAATCTATTAAGTGTCTGGAGATGTCTTCTTGCAATAACAACATCACCTAAATGATAAACTTTATCATTTGACTTAACAACACTATTCCAATTTTCTATCATAGCTTCATCCATCTCTTGAGCATTAGCCCAAGGTCTTAGATTAGCTGTACCGTCTTTACCTTTAAATACACACATATTATTATGACCAAAGTGTGTGTCTGAAATTAAAAATGTATTTGGCATAACTTAAAATAATTATATTTTCTTAAAAAAGATTTCATTATAAAATAATAAGGCAGTGCTTTAATTTTGTTAAGCAGAATAATTTTTCATCAGTTACTTCTACAGTCAACCCCATTTTATATGTATTGTCATGACGTACTGCTTGACTTGATAAAACTTTTATACCACTAAGATTCACTCTAAGTTGCGGAAGAATAGCTAGATTGCTCAATACTATTGTAGTTGTATTACTAATGCTCATTTTGAATTAAACCCAATAGAGCGAACTTCTTCTACTTCTCTATCTTGCTGATGTATGTTGTAGACGTCAGCAAGAGACATAGGTTTTGTTGCTGTATGATCTAGCTTTAATTCGTCTATTAATGTCTGAGCGCGTTGTGTTGTAAGCTTTTCAAACTTAAATTCTGCTTTAAGTCTTCCTTTGCGCAGAATAGCAGAATCAATTTTATTGCGATCACAATTGTATGTAGCAATAATTGAAAGTTTTGTTATATCAGCGTACAACCCATCAGTGACATTTAAGATTGCTGACATTGTCTGAGAGTTTGAATAACCGTCTTCAGAGTCTCTCTTCATTAAAAGTTTTTCAGCATCTTCAATAATAAGAACAGCTCCCTTATAACGATCTAAAAACATATCAATAGCTTCAAAAGAGAATATGTTATCAACCATGTGTGGAGGTACATAGATGAATTGTCTTTCTACTAAGGTTGTAAGGTGTCGAATAAGAGATGATTTACCTGTACCAGGGTCTCCATAAAACAAAAACATACCTGATTCATTTTTATCTAGTTCTTTAACTACGTTGTTTAAGACAGGTTGAAGTGCTTCATTATATTGTAACGGATTGTATTTCTTATTATCATCCAACAATAAATCATGTACTGCTATTTCTTGATATTCTCTTTTAAAGATACCTAAACGCGCGCGCCCATCTTTTTCACGTTTGTATGTTTCATAAGGTTTAAAGTTTTCAGAGTGCTCAAGAGAATAGTAATAAGAAACGGTAAGAAAATTCTGTACAAAAGAATGTACATCATATCTTACAATCAATACTACTTCATCTTTCTTCATACGAAAGACATACTCACACACACCATTTAGTCTAATTTCTTTACCAAGAAGAAAGCAGTTTTCGTATAAAAAGTCCAGAAAAGATATTTTATATTTGTGATCTGTATCATACATACAAAAGCATAAATTCTTGGACATAAAATAACTTTTTGGAATATTAAAAAGGTTGTATGTTTCAATATCACCAACAAATCTAAACTCTTCATCAATAAAAGATTTTCGTGTACCTTCACTCGCAATAAATTGCACAAAAGTATCTTTTGTAAACTCTTTAATGTGTTTTGCTTTAGCAGGAGACATAAGTTATATATTACACACAAAAATTACTGTATCAAATACTTTCTCACAACAATAGGGCATACATAAGCTTTAGATTTCTTAACATACGCATAGTTTGTGTTCTTATCTATACGTATATTTTTTGAGTGATACTTTTTTAAATCATAATCAATCAACCACCATTTTGTATCTTTTTGATTGAATCGAAGTTCTATTGTAACATTATTCCTAGTCATGTCTTCATATGTTACAGACCAGCTTCTAAGATATTTGAGTTCAAGCCCTACAGGTTCTCGAATGACTATCTTCATATCAGAACTGATATACTTTTGAAGCGCAACCTTCAAAAGTATATCACTCTGAGGAGTTAATAATTTTTTAACGAGAAGTGTAGCTCTCCTGTCATAACCATCATTAAAAGCTGGGTCTATTTTTTTAGTATATAAGTTAGTTTTATAAAAAGAGCTCATCCCTGCCAAGTAAAATATAGTACGAGCAATATCATTACGTTTTGTAATTTTACCTTTCTTAAGGACGTCTAGTAAAAGCCTTTTTTCAAAAAGATCTTTATGTACTTCAGGGCTATGATATGTATCAAATAAATTACTCATAATTACGAATTGCAATAACTTTACCAAAACTTGGTACACCACCACCGCGTTCAGTTAACGGTGTAAGCTCTTTAAATTTGACTGTAGCCATTTTACCAATCAAATTATCCTTGTCTTGCCACATCTGCTCCCAATACTCATGGCTACCAATAGGGGCACTTCTAAACACAACACCACGCGCATCTTTAAGCTCAAAAGCACCTACTTTATTCGTTAAATTACCTTCACCCTCAATAACATTTACAATCTCAAACTCATCATCTATAAATGTTTTGTATTTCAACAAATGTTTAGAACGTTTATTCTCATACACACCGTTTGTACGCACAATAGCCCCTTCATGCCCTTGTTTCTCCCATGTCTCAAGCATAAGCTTAATATCTGCTACATTAAGCACTTTAAACGAGATTAACGATTTAATGCAGGGGTTATTAATTTCGTTTACAAAATCAATTACATTAAGATTTCGCTCAGCAAACGTTAAACTCGTATCAACAATATCGTAAATGTAATATTGTACAAGTTCTTTAGATTTATCTAAGATTTCTTGAGTTATCTTCTTTTTAGAGATGAGAGAAATAATAGAACCTAAGTCTTGACGCAACTCTTCGTTAAACAGTTCACCATCAAATATTACATTAGGGTGGGTAATAAAAAAATCTTTTAATGCTTGAGAGATATGAGGAACACTCTGCCACACACTACCTTTCCTTGAAAACAAACCATCACGAGTTGCAATACATCGTGCACCGTTCAACTTGCACTGAGCCCACACTCCATCTGTAAAATTAAGCTCAGACACACGATCTTCAAATTTTTGTGCAAGCATAGGCTGCACAAACTTAACAGTATCAAGCTCGTTAATATCTTCAACAAACTGTTCACGGTCTTGTTTCTTCTTCCACTTAGACTGTGCATCTTTAATGGCTTGTTGATTGGAGGTAGTAGCGTTAGCTTTACCTTCATTCTTAACATTACAAGTAGTCCATTTAGTTATAGTTCTAACAAAACTATCAATTTGCCCTGAGTGTGTTCTGTGTTTGTTGTCTTCAATCTCAATCTTCCACACAAGGGTAGCTCCAGTAGTAGAGCGTTTATAAAGAGTAGGTAAAAACATATTATTCAACGGGTGTATTCTCAATAAATTGTTCAATCTCACGTTCGAGATCATCGTATAGTTCTTCTAGTCGTTCTCTTACAATCTCAAGTTCACCTAAAATACGACCAGTGTGACGCAATATATAACAGTTACCACCTACACGCTCACGATGACCGCACGTATATGATTCAAGCGGAAGTAAAATATGAAAAAGGTAATCTTCTACATTACCACCTCCTTCAATACCAATAATATCACACCATTTTTGGATTAACGGTTCAAAGCGATTGAGTTGATACTCAACATCTTCCGGTTGATTGTAGTCGTATATTTTCTCCATAATTTAAATAATACCAAGACGTTTATCAAGTATAAGACCAGCAGTCATATCAAGCCAGTCTCTATTTTGACGAGTCCAATTATTAACAATATAATCATTAGACCACATCTGCATAACTTCATCTTCAGAATAAACATCTAGAAAACCACGCGGTTCAGTTGAGCGTGCATTTTTAAAAATATTGTTCATAACAATATGCTCTTCAAAAATAACATCTATTGAATTCATAAGTGTATTATAAATGTTTAAAGCGGTTTTCTTTATTAATCACTTTATCTGTACTAAATCAATACCGTAAAATTTAAAAATCTTTTTAGCACTTGTATCACGTTGATACAA
>Ga0209297_1001799_pt1 | contig 12264 bp, 23 predicted proteins | sample S_130805_MF_Meta_FD_187322 | JGI IMG/M metagenome (GOLD analysis project Ga0209297, IMG submission 187322) | Freshwater microbial communities from Lake Simoncouche, Canada to study carbon cycling - S_130805_MF_MetaG (SPAdes) (version 2) | ecosystem: Environmental > Aquatic > Freshwater > Lake ... | reverse complement strand
ACAATTAGCACTGCAACAACTAATGGCGATATTCTATATGGAACTGGCTCTGGTGCTTTATCCCGTTTGGGTATTGGCTCAACTAACCAAGCCTTAGGTGTTACGGGTGGAGTACCAGCGTGGCAAGCCTCAAGTAAATCTACGCTAACTACTACGGGCGATGTTATGTACGCGTCTGCGGCCAACACCCCGGCGCGTTTAGGCATTGGTACTGCCTCACAAGTCTTGGCGGTTAATTCTGGCGCAACTGCTCCCGAATGGGTGACATCGACAAGCGGCGGCATGACTCTAATTGCATCGGGCAGCCTTTCAGGAACTTTGGTTACTCTGTCAAGCATCCCAGCAACTTACAAGGATTTAGTTATTTATGTCCGCGACTTTTACAATGTCGCAACAAACGATTTTCTATTTCAAGTAAATGCGGCAACCACATGCGTTTCATTCCAAACAATAGGAACTGCTACAACTGGCACAGTAGGTGGCGCCAGCCAACATTATGTAAATAGCAATACTGCGACTGTAAATGCGGACAATCATGCCGTTATTATACTTCCAGATTATGCCTCATCAAGTGTGGCGTTAGTGCAAAGTTATTGCTATACGAAAGCAAGCAATACAACCAACAGTGTATATTTTATGAATTCGGCTTTTACTGGTGTAAATACAGCAGTAACTTCGGTCGGCTTATCATCTCCGTCCACATGGGCTGGCGGAACTTACGAACTATATGGGAGGAAATAATGACTAAGCCAATCATAAAAGAACACAATGTGACAACAGGTGAAATAGTTGAACGCGAATTAAACGCCGATGAACTTGCACAATTTGAGGCAGATGCTCAAGCCAAAGCCGAACGCGATGCAGTACAAGCCGCTAAAGATGCAGACAAGGCAGCCCTACTTGCCAAACTTGGCATTACTGCCGATGAAGCCAAACTGCTACTTGGCTAGTGCTGGTTAACTATTATTATTAAACTAAGGAGCATACGTGGCTAGAGATATAACCGAAGGTCGTGGAGATAGTTCTGGCTATGGTCGCTCGATTGCTGTCGATGTAGGTGTAGTTTCATCTACTGCAATTTGGCAGAACACAGACATAGCCTATGATGTAGCAGTCGGTGGTATGCCTTTCATCTTTGCAATCAATGATGCACGTCCTTATATCCGTCAGACTGCACCTTTCAAGAAAGACCAGTTCGACAATGGGCAAGAGCCAGGAGAACAATCTCTAACTGGTTGGTGGCTTCGTTCTCAAATGTCATTCCATTCTGGCACAGGCATTACGTTCTTTGACCCAGCAACTACTGATGTTAATGGACACTATCGCTTTAATGATAGCAAGGGTGTTAATGTTTGGACTAATGGACAAGCAACACTACTCAAGAACTGCACATCTGGTCATATAGTAACTGGGGCAGTTGGCTCTGATAAGCGTACGAAACAGTCTCTTCGTTCTATTGAATGGGGAACTACCCAAGGTTTATTGCTTTGGGATGCATACGATGTAGACAAGATTGCAGCGGATGGAACGGTAACTCACTTTGTTGACTATATTTCTGGAACAGATAGCCCAGCATATGCAGTCTGCGATGATGGAACTACTGCTTACTGGATTACTAATCAGGTAAGTGGGGCAAATAAACTTGCTATGTATAAGAAGGCCCTTACTGGAGACTATCTCACCTCTGACACTTTGATGTTTCGTGAAACTGGTTTAGTTGTTACTAACGCAGTTATGGAATATACAAAAGAGCGTATCATAGCAGCAATCAATAATAAAATCTATGAGATTCCAGCAAATTCAAGTGCACTACCAACTGCTGTATATACGCACCCAATAAGTAATTACACATATACATCCATTACCTCTTCTGGGGCTGCAGTTTATGTTTCTGGATATAATGGAATTCAGTCTTCAATTTATAAATTTACGTTATCAACTGCTGGAGTAATGCCAACTCTTACATCTGCAGTAGTAGCAGCCGAACTTCCCGTTGGTGAAATCGTCCACAAGATTTACTACTATCTTGGATATATGATGATTGGAACTAACAAGGGCGTACGTGCAGCAACCGTATCCGACCAAGATGGTTCAATCAACTACGGTCCACTTATCGTAGAGACAAGCCAACCTTGTTATGACTTTGCAGCACGAAGCAAGTATGTCTGGTGTGCAACATCAGTCGATGGTGAGCCAGGAACAATCCGCATTGACCTAGGTGCAGAACTAGAAACACTTAGATTCGCCTATGCTAATGATGTTTATTATCCTGGAACCACAGGACACGAAACAACTGCTTGTGCCTTTATTGATGGAACAGAACGCTTAGGATTTACATCAGCAAATGCATCATCTGTTGATGGAGCAGTTTACATAGAAGATGCTTCAACGCTTATCTCTTCTGGGTATATCAAAACTGGCAATATCCGATATGGAACATTAGAGCCTAAGAACTTTAAGCGTCTTCTCGGACGTGGCGACTTCACCTATGGCTCTATGACGCTTGAAACTGTAGATAAAAATGGCACCGAATATGAGCATATTACATATGACGCAGCAATTGGTCCAGTTGAGGTAACAACTTCTAATCCTAGCACCGCTCAAGAATATGTAGCATATAAGTTTGTCCTTACAAGAGATGCAACAACTACAAGTGCTGGCCCAGTATTCAAAGGATATCAAGCCAAAGCAACTATCGCAACACCACGTCAGCGCATTGTGCGCTTTCCTGTCTATTGCTTCGATGTAGAAACAGATAGATATAATACAGTGAATGGCTTTGAAGGAAGAGCGTTTATACGCATGCAAACACTAGAAGACATTGAAGAATCAGGTGATGTTATTACCTGGCAGGATTTGGCTACTGGAGAATCACGACAAGCAGTAATAGAACAAGTTACATTCACCCGCATGACACCACCAGATAAACGTTTCGACGGTTTTGGTGGGGTTATAGAGATAACGATTCGGACAGTATAAAATGAGCGCAGTTGACTATGCCACAATATCAGTAGCAATCATAGCCGTAATTACAGCATTTGCTGGAGGCGTAAGGTGGCTGGTTAAACATTTCTTATTTGAACTCAAGCCCAATGGTGGTTCAAGTCTCAAAGACTCAGTGATTAGACTAGAAGAAAAAGTAGAAATCCTATATCAAATGATGTTACAAAAGGGGAGAAATGAATGATAACTGTTGCCAAGAAAGCCACACCAGCAGCGATTGCTGTACTACGACAAGCCACAGCACTGCGGCCCCAGCGCAAGAAAGCCTCGGATGGCCTACTGCCTTCTCTCGCGCATCAGAAACAGAATCCTTCCTCAGACCACAACACAGGTTTTGCGGTAGATGTAACTCATGACCCAGCCTTTGGCATCAATGGGCATGAAGTCTATGAGCATCTGAAATCTGATAAGCGCGTCAAGTATTTAATTTTTATGGGCAAGATATGGAGTCCTGAGAAGGGCGACCATCCATACGATGGCCCTAATCAGCATAACCATCACTGCCATATCTCAATCAAAGAAACTTGCGGAGATGACACTTCTCCTTGGTTCCCTTGGTTGGGTTCCCCAACAACTATCAACAAGGTTAAGGCAGCAGTTAAGCCTCTACCCAAGAAGGAGACAAAATGAATAAAGATAAAGTCTTAGCAGTAGTCACAACTTACGCACGCGCAGCCGTTCCTACAGTACTAGCCATGTACATGTCTGGTGTCTCGGACCCTAAAGTCCTAGCCTATGCTTTTATAACATCTTTCATAGCCCCAATCTGGAAAGCATTAGACCCTAAGGCTCCAGACTTTGGCAAGGGAAGTACTAAATAGTACCCCTTAGAAGCCCTAGAAGGCCCTTTTAAGACAAGAAAGCCCCTTACCTGAGTGATTATACCCAGGCGAGGGGCCTTTTGTCGTCTCTAAATGTTAATCGTCGTCCCAGTGCTCTTCTTCAAATTCGTTCCACCACGTTTGAATCTGTCGCTCTTTGACTTTTTCTACTATTGCATAGTATACTGCTTCGAGTAGGTAAAATGCTCCTACGCCTACAAGTGCGGCTAAGGCCATATCTTGAAATGAGTTCATAGTACTCCTTCGATATTGTATGTATATTAATATATATATTATATATTCAAAGGCTGAAAGCCTTTGTTTTTATATATAATCTCTTACAAGATTAAGCATACACAGGTATTTACCAATTGTCAAATACCGACACCAACTGTGGCTATTGGACAACCCCAACTTGGTGTGTTAGACTCGTAACTATGTCAATACAACTTGAAGAATACGTGCTCCCTGAGCACATCTCATACTCCGCATTTACGACTTACGTCTCATGCGGGTATCAATACTACCTCGGACGACTGCTCAACAAGCAGGAGGAACCATCTGTGTGGTCTGTCGGAGGAACTGCGTTCCACCTAGCGTGTGAAAACTACGACAAGGAGAACATGTGACTATAGCAAATACACTATGGGCAACTGCTTGGGATGATTCCAAGGGTGATATCGACCTATCTACGGCACGTGTGGGTGGTCGAGCAACTAAGTTAAACCCGAACAAGGAAGATGCTACCTTTTGGCAAACCGCTGGACCCAAGTGGGTTGAGTCCTACATCGAATGGCGTAAGGCTAATCCAACTTGGAAGATTTGGACAGCACCAGATGGCAACCCTGGAATCGAATTGGCTCTAACGCCAGTCGTCGAAGGTGTACCAATTAAGATGATTATCGACCGTGTGTTTGAAGTCAATGGCGAGTTGGTAATTGTCGACTTGAAGACATCTCAACAGACACCATCTAGCAGCCTTCAACTAGGTTTCTACAAACTTGGACTCGAACAGACGTTCGGTATTGATGTCAAATGGGGAACTTACTACATGTCTCGCGGTAGCAATATTTCTGAGATGGTAGACCTATCGGAGTATACCTACGACAAGATGGAATACTTAATCACGCAATTTGACAAAGCACGCAAGGCAGGTGTATTCTTGCCCAACACAAACAATTGCCAGTACCTATGCGGACTAACCGCACACTGTCAATTCTCTACGAAAAAGGACAAATAAATGGCCGAAGACTGGAAGTTACAAGTCTCCTATAAGTTAAACACAGGGGACCTAATCAATATCCGTGCTAATACTGCGGATGAACTAAGCGTATTACTTGAAGGCATTGGTGACTTTAGTATACAGATTGCTGCAGTGCAGCGTTTGGTCACTGGTGCTTACAACGTAGCCCCTTTGGCGACAGCGTCTACAACAGTAGACACAGTTCCTCAAGCCTACTCCGCACCACCCCAGGCTCAGGCTCCGTACGCTACGGCAGCGCCAACGAGCCAACCAGCCTCGCAGTCGGGGCCAGTATGCGTACACGGGGCACGCAAGCACAAGTCGGGAATCTCCAGCAAGACGGGGAATCCGTACTCGATGTGGGTATGTCCTCTGCCTCAGGGCGTGGACCAATGCAAGCCAGTCAACTAAAGCAAGAGTATTTTCCATTTTAAGTAACTAGGAAGGGGAGTCAGATGAGAACTCTAGTGCGTTCAGTCGGTAGGGCCTCCATCGGCGGGGAACCCCTTCCTAGTGCTTTTAAGACTTTCGAGCAGAATAAGATTATTATCCGTCGCTCAGAAGTCTCTATGTTTGCAGGTGCTCCAGGTGCAGGCAAGTCAACGCTTGCCCTGGCGCTTGCACTCAAGACTAATGTTCCGACACTCTACATTTCAGCAGACACTAATGCTCACACAATGGCTATGCGCTTAGCAAGCATGATATCTGGGAAGAGCCAGAGTGATGTGGAACTTAAACTTAACAATGATATTGGTTGGACTAAGGCTGTCTTGCAAAAGGGCAGTCACATTGTGTGGTCATTTGAATCATCACCAACCCTTGAGGATATCAACGAAGAAGTAATGGCATTTGAAGAGTTATGGGGCTGTGCCCCTGCACTAATCATTGTAGATAACCTTATGGATGTAGCCACTGATGGTGGCGAGGAGTTCGCATCAATGCGAGCGATTATGAAGGAGTTAAAGTATCTTGCTAGGGCAACTAATGCAGCGATTGTCGTACTACATCACACTTCGGAAGCAGTTCCTGGCAATCCTTGTCAGCCCCGAAGTGCAATCCAAGGTAAGGTCTCTCAACTCCCTGCACTCATATGCACGCTCGGCACGGTTGGCACATCAATGGGCGTTGCGTCAGTCAAGAATCGCTATGGAAGAGCAGACGCGAACGGAAGCCTCATGACTTGGTTAGCATTTAACCCAGAGTACATGTACATCGAAGATATTCCAGAGAACTCATGACAACTAGAAAATCACATAAGGCAAGGGGAGCAACTTTTGAAACAGATACCAAAGACTTCTTTAGGGCTCTTGGATACGATGCTGAACGACTTGCTCGGACAGGTGCAAGGGATGAAGGCGACGTTGTTGTCAGAGCAGACTTCCTTGGAGCAAACATTGGCATCATTGAATGCAAAGCCCCAGGGGCAGGCAACGCTATTTCACTCAGCGGTTGGGCAAAAGAGGCTCAAGTTGAAGCAGCAAATTATTCAGAAGCAAGGGGGCTCGACCGTAACTCAGTCCTCGCTGCTGTACTTATCAAGGCTAGAGGAAAGTCCATAGCCGATTCCTATTTAGTATTAAGGTTGGGCGATGTATTTGGTGGATGATTTACCTGACATAGTATCAGTACTAAAGCATTACGGCGCAGATATCAATCGTACTGGCCGACAAGTTAATATCAAGTGTCCGTTTCATAACGACTCCCACGCAAGTGCGAGTTTTAATACTAAAGAAAATATATTCAACTGTTTTGCGTGTGGTATGCAAGGCAATAGCATTCAAATAATTGCGAAGCAAGAAAGGTGTGATATTCGTGAAGCAAAATCTATCGCAGAAGGAATTACTGGCGAAAGCCACGAACAAGTACGCAGCAAATATTCATCAGGCAGAGGATTACCTAGCAAGTCGGGGAATCAGCAGGGAAGTAGCGCGTCTGGCGCGATACGGCGTAGTCGTGGAGCCTGAGGTAGGACATGAAGCGTTTATTGGCCGTCTTTCGATTCCGTACATTACTAAAACTGGCATTGTTGATTTACGCTTTCGCTCTCTTAATCCAGCGGTGGAACCGAAGTACATGGGAATGACTGGGCAAGAAACAAAGATGTACAACGTAACCGATGTAGACAAGGCAGGCGATTGGATTGGGGTATGCGAAGGTGAATTGGATACCATTACTCTTAGTGGTTGCATTGGGATTCCTTGCGTTGGAGTTCCAGGTGCGAACAGTTGGAAGAAGCATTACACTAGATTACTTGCAGACTTTGAGCGAGTCTTTGTCTTTGCAGATGGAGACCAACCAGGAAAAGAATTTGCCAATAGTCTTGCAAGAGAACTGCCAGTTACAATCGTTTCAATGCCAGACGGAGAAGATGTTAATTCTGTCTATGTCAAATATGGTGCCAACTATATCTTGGAAAAGGTAGGACTAGATGGATGAGATTCCATGCTGTGAACTATGCGGTGAGCAATTTGATAATATCTTTGAGGCAACAGACCACCTTGTAGAAGATGGTGGAGAACAACCATTCGACCCACGCATGAGATTACCTAATGGGTACTCACTCATGATTGGGTCTTTGTTGCGTCAGATATTCCATTGTGCAGATGAAGCAACAGAAGTTAAGCGTATAGTCGAAATGACATACGCCACATTATTTGCAGCAGAGCATGACACGCATGAGATGAAGCGCCTTGTAGAGGAAGCAATAGTCCATGAACATATGTCAGCCTTTGATTCACAATTAGAACACCTATTAGATGGAGATAAAAATGATGGATGACCCGTTCGTAGTAGATATCGAGAATACTCTTACTGAGTTAGCGAATCTATTAATATCCAAGCATAAAGATTATGGCCCGAAGAACATCTCTTTGAGTCCAGGTGGCCCCCTTAATGGGCTACGCGTACGCATGTGGGACAAGTTAGCACGCATCAATAACTTAGTTGATAGCAACGCAAGTCCTGAGCATGAAAGCCTTGAGGATTCCTTCAAGGATATGGCAAACTATGCAATCATTGGATTGCTAGTACTACAAGGAAGGTGGCCACAAGAATGAGATGGATACTACTAATCCCAATTGCTTTAGGAATCTGGTTTTGCATCGTAACATTTAATGATACTTGGAGAAACAAATGAAAATATTCGGACCGTATAAGGGAAGTAAAGCAAATGGTGGACGACCTATCTTTGTTATCAAACGTAAGAAAAAAGATGGCACTACCGTAACTACATCTACCAACAAGGCTAGACAAGATTTCAAAGATGCTAATCCAGGAATCAAACTATCTCGCTCTACTGATGTAGACCACAAGGATAACGGTGGTCGTGCGGGGCGTGATGGCATTGGCAATTTGCAAGCAATGAGTCATTCAAAGAATGTCGCTAAAGAGAATGTGCGTCGCACCGTTAAGAAAACAACCGTTAAGAAAGCAGCGAAAAAGAAGCCATGAAAACTATAGTCTGCGTTTCCGATTTACAAATACCATACCACGACAAGCGAGCAGTTGCCAATCTTGCTAAGTTTATCAAAGCATACAAGCCAACAGAAGTTGTTTCGGTAGGTGACGAAATGGATATGCAGACCATCTCAAAATGGTCAAAGGGTACACCCTTAGAGTATGAGCGTTCTATCGGTCGGGATAGAGACGAGACAACTCGGGTGCTTGAGTCGCTTAAAGTGAAGCATATCATTAGGTCTAACCACACGGACCGCCTGTATAACACAGTGATGATGCGTGCTCCTGGGTTACTTGGGCTACCCGAGTTGGACCTTCCTCAGTTCCTTAGACTGCCTGAGATTGGCGCTACATACCATACAAAGCCATATGAACTGGCACCTAACTGGTTGCTTATGCACGGCGACGAAGGTGCTATGAAATCTATCGGAGGGCTTACTGCCCTTGGTTTGGCTATGCGTACGGGTAAGTCAGTAGTATGTGGTCATACGCACCGTCTAGGCTTAACTCATAACACTCAAGCCTACGGCAACGCAACACCCAAGACTGTTTTTGGTATGGAAGTTGGCAATCTTATGAAGTATAAGGATGCTAAGTATATCAAGGGCGGTCTCTTTACATGGCAGCAAGGCTTTGGCATTCTCTATGTTGATGGTCGCACTGTTGTTCCATCAGTCATTCCAATCCAGCGTGACGGTTCATTTATTGTAGAAGGAAAGCGTTGGGGATGATGAACTGGGATAAGATTGAACCTTGGGATTACATTGTAATCAGCGTCGCAGCCGAATACCATAAAAAGTACAACATGGTTGAGTTGGACGATATCAAGCAATCGCTTTACGAATGGTTTGTGTCGCATCCACGTAAGTTAGCCGAATGGGAAGCCGTCGGTGAGAAGGATGCAAAGAACTTATTGTATCGTTCATTGCGTAATCAAGCATTAGACTATTGTCAACTATGGAAAGCCAAGTCTATTGGCTATGAAACGTCAGATTTATTTTATTATGAACCGACTATGATTGAGGCATTGTTACCCTCAATTCTACGCGGTGATGTTACTAGCGCCCCAGTGCTTAACCTCGGAATGCCAGGACGACCACCAGCACCAGCAGAAGGTGGTAATCTGATGGCGATGATGGTCGAGATTAAGGCAGCATATGGTAAATTAAGTATAGAAGATAAATCTATACTCTTCCTCAAGTATGCTGAGTCCCTGGACTACGCTTCAATCGCTACTGCTCTTGACATATCTAGCGATGATGCAGCGCGTATGCGCCACAACAGAGCCATCAAGAAACTCATCATTAGACTTGGTGGATTTAGGCCCTTTCATGAGTCAGCCGAAAGCGTTGGAGATGAGAACGAAAACGAAGAGAGCAGTGTAGAGAGCAATGACAGATACACTGATGATGATGGAGAATCCGAGTAAGGCTTTAACCATACATCTCCCGTTCTTCGTGCTCGTTATGCTCAGCAATCTCATTAGCACGTGCGTTCCTAATATGTTCTAGTAACACAGTTGGCTTGATTAGATATCCCCTCGATGGATTCGGGGGGATATTGCACGTTATAGGTCTATCTGATTCCCATATTGCTTCTTTCAATCTATGCAAGGGTACTATCAGTACTGAATCTTCTAGTACGAATGCCCAGTGAGTTGCTTTGCTAACTCGTATTCCAGATGGCTCCCATGATTGTGATGCGTTGTAGTAACATTCAGTTTCTATGTAAACATTACCAGTTTCGTGCCAGCGTCTATCTGTTTTAACCTCTACGGTGTCAAGAGAAAGCAGGTCTGCGACCCTGCTCTCCCCTGTCAGCCCAGCGCGTAGGTCTAAGTCCCAATTAGAGTCCTTCAATGTACCTCTCCAATGCGCTATCCCAGTCATACTGCTCTAGCATGCTATCACACATCTCAACTACCTTGTCTCTTAGTGCTTGTCGTTCTTCCTCAGTGTACTTCATCTATCCTCCTGTCGAATAGAAGCCAGTGCCATTGAATTTGATGGCTGGTGTAGAGTATACACGCTCCATCGGACTATTGCAACTATCGCATAGAGGGATGATTTCATCATCGGTCATACCTCGCTGGATAGTCTGTTTTGATTCGTCTTTCTTACATCGGTACTCATACGATGCCATCAGTACCAACCCTTTCTCTGGTGAAATTTCCATGCCATGCATGGTGTTCCGTATCTGTAGATGATATAGGCTAAGCCTCTATCTATCTGTAGTGGTGCTGGCGTATTAGGCGACATGCCTAGTATCTGCGGTATTCCCCCTGCGTGCTTACCCATTACCTTCTGCTTATTATAGGCCTCTGGTCTCCAGTTGGATTCCTTAGCCCATAACTTCTCCAAGCATAGGTACTGGTTCTGTTCCCATGCGAACAATACATCTTTCGCATATGCCTTGCTGTCTTTAACCGTCCACTGCTTACGTTCTGGCGTATCCCTTACCCCCGTATGAGATATGCTAACAACAATGAATAGTAGTGCTATTACTGCTATAGTCCTTTTCATAGTTACTCCTCAAGGTATGGTTTAATCCGCGTTGATAGTGATAAGGCAGTCCTCTTTTCTGTCATAGTCAACCTATGAGTCCCTTCTATATATGATTGCCCTGGAATTGTAGTCGTGCGACCCCTGTTCTTCTCTGGAGCCATATAATCTATCCCTAGTTCATCTGCAATCGCTATCCTGTCTCCTGCAAGGACACCACCCCAGATGCCATTACCTAGGTTGACAGGCTTCATTCCTTCCTCAAAACATTCTTCTTTTTTTGTGCATGTGCTGCATATCTTTAATGCGTACTGTATCTCAGGTACCATACGTCTTAGTATGGTTGATGGTCTACCGCCATTAGGCACTGTTGGAAACCATGCGTCAGGGTTGGCATCCCCCGAGCATGCACCAATGATTGGCTCACTCATCTCCCCACATCCTATCTGGTGTCCCGTCGTCATAACACTCTGCATCATCATCGTGATTATTATCGCACTCAGGGCATTCTTGCCCTAGACCTAATGCAATATCATCATCTAACTCTGGCTCACTCATTATGCTATCTCTTTCAATAGTAATCGTACTTGAGCAATCTTCTTATCTGTCGGCTGGCCGACAGCACTTGTAAGGATTTGAAGGTAATCTATCAATACCTCACGCAATTGTTCCTTCTGTTGAATAGTCATTTCTATCCCCTGTTCGCTGATGGCGAGTAGTATGGATATACCACCGCATTGATTAGATTTTTAGCCCATGCAAGAGCCTCATCTGAGGTCCAGAATGGACCATAGAGAATCACGCCATCTGATTCAGTTTGTGTTGAAGTAACCCACCCAGCGACCTGTTGGCCGTAGAGTTCAGGCATTATCTGTATTTTAGTATCCGAAGTCGAAGTTCTTGTCATAGTAACTCACTAACCCTTTCTTGTTGGTTGCGTACTTGTCTGTCTCTGGCGTCCAGCATAGGCAGGTATCTTGGTAGGTACCGTTGCAGTCAAAGCATTGAGCGCATACTTCGCAGAAGTAAGGATTGGCATCCTCAAACTGCTCACTTAGGCACGACGGGCACGTCGCATCTTCATCCGAGTACTTATATCCCTTCGCATCTTGCGCATACTTCTCTTCAAAGGGCAACGCAACGTAGTGTGACCATGCCGATGCCTTGTAGGTAGTGTTAGACCACCACATGCCTTCGTTGTCCCAATGACCGCTTGATTCATTGATGATATAGCATGCAT
>Ga0209297_1001798_pt1 | contig 12270 bp, 11 predicted proteins | sample S_130805_MF_Meta_FD_187322 | JGI IMG/M metagenome (GOLD analysis project Ga0209297, IMG submission 187322) | Freshwater microbial communities from Lake Simoncouche, Canada to study carbon cycling - S_130805_MF_MetaG (SPAdes) (version 2) | ecosystem: Environmental > Aquatic > Freshwater > Lake ... | reverse complement strand
AATGGCGAAGCGGGGAGATAGGTCAGGCTTGCAGGATAAGGAAAATAAGAAAGCAGGCTCGATCATCATCCAGCGCGGCGTCGGTACGATATCATGGGATTACGCACCGCCCGAACAGTTCGTCGTAGATAAGTCCACAGCGAAGAAGCCGTGGACAGGCGGACGACCTAAGCGTTAGCCCTCCTTCATTGCGCGCCGACGACCTTTGGCAGCGAGTGATTGAAACTTCGCCTTACCGAGCTTCTTACGACCAATGTAGGCCGCAAGAGCCGCAGGATCTTTGACGCCCTTTTTCTCAAGAGAGCCGATAAGCTTCTCGTAACGTCCGCCACCACCAAGTTTCATCTTGTCCATAAATTCAAATAGGGTTTGAGGTTAAAACCGACAAAATCAATGCCAAGCTCCATGCGGCGCAGCTCCAATATTTAGGCGTCGTCTTGTCCTTCGCCTCCGCACAGTTCATCCGCGCACGAAAATTCTTTCGACGCTTAGGATTTGACTTCTTGATCGTCATATTAGGATCGCCGAAGCGAACCTTGATGAAATTGCCGTTGTCGTTCTTAACGTACACCGCGCTCTTCTTCCGCTCACCCGGCGTGTAGAAGGGCTTGTTCAGCGTCACCTTCTTGCCCTGATAGGTATTACCTTTTTTGGAGAGGGAGGTTTTCATTCGCCAGCCATGACGGTTTTGACGGTTAGATTCCGAATGATCATCGGAATGTCGTTGTCGAGCATTCTGGTTTCAGCGTTGGTGAGCTGATCAAACGGCTTAATGACAGCGGCCCGATAATTTGGATTATCCATAAGATATCCCGCAAGTTTAGACTGAAGCTTTTCAGTGAATCGATAAGCGTTTTGTCCTCCTGCAAGTCCAAAAAATGGGCCAGCGGCGGATGTGCCTTTTACGCCAGCAGTCACTCCTGCAATGCCCGGAAGCAATTTAGAAATAAGCGACGTCTTATTCTTCTCAGCAATATCCAGCGCCTTTGAGATTTCGTCGATCTTGGTTTTTCCAGAAGGACCAAAAACACCGTCTAAAGCGTTCTGCCACGATCCAGCAGAATTAATGAACGACTTTGACGTGATTGGGCCTTTCTTGCTGGCTTCGCTGACAATCTGAGCCAGCAGCGCATTCTGAGTATCAGCCAAAGTCTCGGCACTCAGCGCACTTCTTACCTTCGTTACGTTTTCTTTGGAGTTGTTCAGAAACTCAAGAACGACAGCGGGAGTTGCAATGACACTTTCTCCTTTTCCGTAAGCAGCTTTTCGAAAGTCTTCAGCAAAACCTTTAGACGATACTTCCAACGCAGCCCTTGCCTGCTTGATTCCCTCTTGAGTTATGCCGGGAAAAAACTCATCAAGAACTTCTTTCTGAACTCCCTTTGTTGCCTTATAGAGTACGTTTTCAAGATTTTCTAAATACTTGGTCTGACCTCCAACATTTAAGTCGTTGTAAATTCTATATCCAATAGTTGATTTAACAGCATCATAATCTTCAGCTAGAATTTTCTTCAATTGTTGAAGCTTTGCTGGACCGTCAGAACCTCCAAGTGATGTTATTATGTAAGACCAAGTCCCTCCTTGTTCTCCAGTATCCCTTAAAATTCCTTTCGAAAAAGTGGTATTGTAGTCCTCCATGAACCCCTTAAACCGATCCTTTAAATCTTTGAAGTCTTTTGGCAATGTATCTTTGGGATACTTTTTTTCAAATTGATCAAACGCAGTTTCGAATTTTTCTTTAGCAGTTTGATATGCAGCAAATTGATCGCCGGTTCCGGGTTTAACAGGTTCTCCCCACTTGATTGCTTTTGCTGCGTCTTGCTGTTCTTTCCAAAGATCGTTCAAGCTTTTTCCTGTTACAGGGTCTTGAGGGCCATAAAGATCCTGACCTTTGGCTGGAGCCTTATCGTAATCCTTTGCTTGAAATCTAGGATCAGCGCGAAATTTATCGAAATCTTCTGCAAAAACTTTGTGTTTTCTATCATAAACACCTTGCGCTACGTTTTTAACTGCACCGGCAGCATCTCCAACCGTTAGCGTTTCCATCTTGTCATAGTCATTGGCCAACTTGCTGAAAGCAGTTGCGGTGTCTTCGTCAAGTTTGCCGAACACTTTTTCAACATCAGCTATAGCTGCATCGGCAAACTCTTGACCAGACTTGGTTGAGTTTTGCTTGAAAGACTCGGCAAGAACGTCTTTCACTTGATTTTCGTCAGCGCGATAAGTCCTAGCAAGTTTTCCGGCCAACTCACCTTCTTTCTCAGTGATGTTTTTCTGGAATTGATCGTAAAAAGGGCGGTTCAGCTCTCCAATAAAACCTCCTTCCGCGCCTTTGTATTTTCGGTATCCAGCACCGAGCAGGTTGCCACCTAAACTTCCAACGGTTTCACCTACTGCGTAATCTTTTGCGGATTCAAGAATTTTTCCAAAGCTAAAAGGATCTTCTGAAATCGACTGTCTTGTTACCTCTCCAGCAACTCCACGCATCGCACCTTGAATCGGAACTTTTGCAGCAGCACTAAAAAGTGTTTGTCCAGTTTCAAAAAGACCTCTTCTAATTGGCCCCGGAAGAATTTTTGCAGCCCCACCACCTAAAGACGTAACCGCTTCTTTCGCCGCTTCAGAGGCAATCTTTCTAGGATCAGTTTCACCAGTCATCAACTGGTATGCGGTTTCGCCAATTGCCTGACCAATGGGAAACGGAACTCCAGCAGCTTGAAGGGCCGGTCCGGCTGCGTAGCGAGGCAGTTTTGCAAGCGTCTCTATGTCTCTTTGCCTTTCTGCGTCAGTCAAACCGATTCTTGGAGGAGCCGTCATCACGCCGGGACGCTGGAAATACGGCGTCACATACTGACCAGACTCACCTTGAACAGCCTTCTGCTCTCCTATCTTACCGGCGTCATCGACAGCCGTCTGAAGTTGCTGAGTTGAACCAGCTTGAAACATGCTCGCGTAAGGATCGGCTCCAGTCCTTTGCGGAGCCTGATACTGCGCGGACATCGCCGAAACGGCGTCTGGAGCCTGTGTCGTGGGGATGTTTTTAAAAATCTCCTCAAGCTCCTGCTCACTAGGCGGAGAATCTCCAGTCAGATCAACTGTTCTTCCAGAAGAAGGGTCTGTAATGCTGTAGGTTGGCATTTTATTGTTTGCGAACAGTTACACCAAAGCGTCCAATTTTTAAAGGCTGTTCAGCGGATAAAGCTGGATTCGCTTGTGGAGCGTTTTGCCTGATGTTTTTAAAAACATCCTGAGCAGACACTGGCTGTTCAGCCGGTGGTACTGATTGACCATCTTGCCTCTGACCTGAAACAAAAATCTCAGGAGCGTGAGTCCTCTTGATATCAATCGGAATGTCAGCGTTGAACTTGTAGTTTGAAATAGTTCTCTTCAAACCTCTCTTCAAATTGTCGTTAAATCCTCCAACCAAAACGACGTAATCGTTTCCTCTGGCAGTTCCAACAATGTCGTCCATGTTCTTTTGCTCGTTTGGCTGAAGAGTTTGACCGAAAACACCTCGACGATAATCCTGAACAACCTGTGCAATTTGTTGCTGAATTGTTCTGGCTGTTTGTTTTTCTGCCGAAGTCAGCCCTTTGAACTTTCCTTCAGCTCTAAAAAGCGGCTCATCAACAGGCCCGACGTATTCATTAAAAGCGTTTGCCCCGTACTTTGCGTTGAATGCATTTATTTTTTGAAATGCATTGTCCAAATGATAAGTTGCACTGTCTGCTGCTGTGACTGAATCGACAATCTTAGTCGGAGTCTTCAGATTTGATCGAATTGCCCTGCTGGCAGTAGCAACATCAACTTTGTTATTCGGATCAAGAATGCCTTCATCAACTAGATCTTGTATATTTTTTTGAGTCCTTTGTTCTACAACACCACCTTCGGTTCTAGCAGTAGGAAGAAGATTGCTGTATTCCTCTGGAGTAATCGCTCCAGAATCAAGCTGAGATTTCAATCCCTCTCTTGTGTTTCTTTGTCCGGTAAGAGCGGTTGTTGAAAGTTCTTTTAATCTAGCTTGTTTTTCCCTAAGTGGCGCAGCAGCAGCAAAAATTGCTTTCCTAAATTCAGGATTTATTTTGCGAGTTTCTGGATCAATTCCTGCGTTATACTGTAAAACTATATCGCTTTTTCCATTTTCAGAAAGAAAATCAATTTCTTTATTTAATGCTGCTGTTTCGCTGGTGAGTGCTTTTTCATAAATAAACCGATTCTGCGCCATCGGCAACGACTGGATAACTGGCCCGCTCATGTCTCCAAGCATCTTTAGTCCAGTTGCACTTTGAAGATCAGAAGGAGGAGCAGGAAACGCAGCGGTCGGATCGCCTTTAGCATTCCATTGAACGTATGCAGACTGCCAAGCTTGAATCTTTGGAAGATCAAAAGAAAACTTCTTCTGCTCGGCTAATCCTGTTGCAAGTTGATTGGACGCAACTTGATTCTGAATGTCGTAATGTTCCTTACGCATCTGCTGGTCGGCCAACTGCATGTTGACCTGATCAATCATCCGCTTCTGCGTCTGTGCGCGGTCGTACAGCGATGCGCCTAGCTGAATGGCCTGAAGCTGATTCTCAAGACCAACATTTCGATTAGGTTGTAGATCCATGATGATTTTGTTGGTTTAGCTTCCAAAACCAGTGCTAGTTGACGAATTCGGATTGTATCCACCGTAAGGCGAGTAACCGCTTGGTGCGCTGTACATGTTTGGTTGGTACGATCCGTACGGATTGTATCCGACGTTTCCGCTGCCGTAGCCGCCCATGTTTATGGTTAATCCGCTAGTGCCAGAGCTGGTGCCAGTGCCAGTGCCGCCGCCCATCATTTTGCCCATTCCGCCACCAAACGCCATTCCGCCAATATTCGACAACGAACCGCCGATAGCGGCCATCATAGGATCAGGCTGAGCAGCAACCTGAGCAGCAGCCATGTCTCGATTGTACTGGGACTGATTCTCTTGCAGCGAAAGGTTGATGCGCTGAGTCGGCGTAATGAACATGCTGCTCACCGAGAACGGTTGAGCCATTCCGAACGTCCGCTGTTGCTGGATAAAGTTCTGTGCTTGAGCAAGACCCTGATTCTGCCTTGCCTCTGATGCTCTAGCATAGTTTTGAACAGCTCCAAAAAGCCCCGCTCCAGAACCACCACCGTATCCGCGAGATAAAGCTTGAGCAGCCGAGTACCGTTGAATATTGCGATTAGCTTCAGGAGAAAGTTCACCTTTTAAAGCCGATCCAATATTGCTGCTCGCCTGAGAAATTAATTGGTCGTAACCGGGAATTGCACGACGAAGCTGAGACTCAAGAAGAGTCTGCTCAGCAGCGGTCGTCTTTGTTGCCAATTCAGTGCCACTTTGAAGCGATGCGATATTTTGCTTTATCGCCGCCTCCTGCTCCTTCTCGGTGTTTACCCTCTGAAATTGTGGTACTTTGACCTTTTTACCGGCAGACATTGCCGCTCCACCGATCATCAATGCTGCACCAGCGCCTGCTGCTATGAGTCCCATAAATTAAAAAACCTCCTTCGCAAAACGATTTCCATTCTCTATCGAGAAGACCTTTTCGGGTTCGTGACGTTGGATGTTCATGGTAATCAGACGTGCAGCTTTCTCCTCGGGAAAAGCTCGCTCGTTATGGAAGCAATGAACCCATATCCGACGTAAAGTATCCACCTTAAAAAGTTCCCCCTCTCCGATTGTCATCACGCTGTTTGACGCCGCCCATTTGTCAGCATATTCGCGAAGCATCTGAATTGAAGGCAAATGAACCTCGTAACCGAATCGCTCGGCGCATTCTTTGGCGGACGACTCCGCGTCTTTCTTGACGTACACCTTGACCGAGTCATGCACGATAGCCTTCGGGAGATATCCGTAGGTCGAGCAGTCGGCGACGTACTTGTAACGGTTCCGATAGTTTTCAATCGACTTTTGCCAGTTTGGGTCAGTCGCGCCCTGCTCATGTAGGCCAATGCAATCATTCTCCAACGAGAAAAGGACCGACATGAATGCCGATCCGAATCGTGGCAACCCACAGATTTGAAAGAGTTTACCGTTCATTTTTCATGCACAAAGAAGTCCAAGCCGCTGTTCGAGCTAACACGAAGATGGCCGACTCTGAACCGTGAATCATTCCCAGTTCGTTGCAAATTACTGCGCTGTAAAGAGCCGCATTTGGATGAACGTCTTTTCCGACTTCTTTCATCCAGCCATGAAGCTGATTGATGCGGTCGTTCGCCTTCTTGAAGTCTGCCTCAATAATTTCGCGCACCCGACTCCACGCTGGATCGATACTGTCCTTGAAGAACGAGTTTCCAAAACCGGGAATCTTCATGCCAGACAATATGGCCGACTTCAAAGATCGTTCGTCGAATTTCTCGTAAACGAATCGAGCAGGACCAATCGGACCATGAGCATCTCCAAGCGTAAGGATAGCGGAAGCGATTGCGTTGGTTAGCTGCGCGCTACCAAAGAAAGCGTTCACAGCAGCGCCAGAACTTGAATTCTGATTGTTCCTAGCCGCCATGTCGTGCGCGTCAAATACAGCCTGAAGCAGCTCCAATTTCTTTGGAGTCACTTCTTCCAGCGCAAAGTCGATGTTGAGTTTTAGAACCATTGCGAGAATCCACCGCCGTTTAGTCCGACGCCGACCATACGGATCGTTGCAACTGCGTCACCTAGGTACTGCATGGTCTGCTCTTGCACAGCCTGAACAGCCTTTGCTTCGTAGGCCACTGCTTCCTGAATCAAATCGTTCTCCTCTTTACGAATCGCCATGACCATCAGCTTGATAGCGTCCGGCGAAGGCGGAATAAGGTAGTCATTGGCGCTTGTAGCGTTGATATGACGCATCTTTGCCATGACCGTGACAGGCTTGTCCTCGTCGTTGTTACAACGATCCGTCAGGTAACTGCGGCGATACTGCGGCAAAGTTTCATCAGGGTCGTAAACTGCCAGATCAAGTTCCAGCAACGTCGTCGCATTGTACTCGTACAAACGACTAGCAGTGTTCGTCGCATCGCGAATGACGCCGCTCAACGAGATGAACTTCTTAGTGGACTGAACGTACGGCAAAGCAAGCGTCAGCTTCTCTCCGTCAATCCACACGCCACCGGACTGAGTGCGAATCCAGTTTCCGTTCTGATCGACTCCTTGGAGCGTGATGGTCTTGCCAACGTCAGAAGCGTCACCGGGATAAACTCGCAGGTAGCTATTTGTACCGCCGGACATGTCTCGGTAAGAGACGACGGTGCCACGATCAACAAGCTGCTTGCCGACGCATGCGCCATTTTCTCCTCCAAGAAGTCCGTATCCAGATTCTTGAAATTCGAACCATTGATTGCGAACCGTTCCGACTCCGCAGCAATCGGCCACAGACTCGATGGTTTCAATCTGACGCGGCCAAGTGATGCAACCGCCTACAGTGTGGATTGTAAAGCGTCCGTACGCGCCTGCCCATAGACCCTTGTGTAGAAGCCTTCGACACGCTTGATTGATGTAATCATAAACGCGCTGATCATCGACACATGTGCCGATAACCCGAGCGATAGTCGAGCGAATGTCCTGAACGATGAGCTTCATTTGGTGTAGTAGACTCGAATGGTTCGCTTGATGAAGTAAACGCCGCAGAACGGAGGAAGGTTGTTGTGGGCGACATCTCCTCCAGTTGATCCAGTGTCCTTGATCATGTTGTTCGGAATGTTTGCCTCGGGTCCGTAATAGAGAGTATTAAGCTGATCGCCGCCAGATGTGTCGTTCGAATCCCAAGTCATCGAATGTGTGTGCTTTGGCATTTCTGGAACCGTCAGCGTGTGCTGATCCTCGCCAACGATTGACGTGGACGTCGCCGTACCCAGAACAGCAACTGCTCCACTCGCCGCAAAAGTGCCAACACCGACTGGGAATCGAGCGTCAAACAACGTATCAACTTCCCACATTGGTCCGGTTGTGCTTGTCGCCGTAGCCGTTCCGTCGCCGCCGTCGTACGAAAGAAGATCCGTGGTCGTTCCAACAAAGATACGACGATCATAACCACTCGCTGCAACTATGTTTTTGCGAAGCCAGAATCCTTGATCGTAAATCCACCACTGACCATTTTCATCAAGCCACGGGTAAATCCGGTTGTTAATCGCCGGATACGTCGGTCCAAAATTGAAGAACGAGTTTCCAATCGTGCTGTTGAACGTAGCCTGAGTGCCGCCGATGATATCGTTGGCCAACTTCTGGTAAGATGCAGGGCAATAATTTGCCGGAAGGCTTGGAGCCGTTAGCGTGATAAGGGTTAGGTTTGGCATACTATTCCGATGTGTAGAGGAACGGGTTTACGTCGCAACCTTCAAGAGTTTTGCATCCTTCGAACACGAGGCACTCTCCGACCGCAGGTTCCTGAACGTCGTAAGCGTGAACTCGAATGCTCTTGATGCGACAATATCCAGTAATCGTGAGGCTCATCTGAACCTCGTACATGTTTCTTGTCGGTGTGCTGATGCTCGAATTGCACGGGATATCCGAAGGAGTCGGCAATCGCATCTTCGGCCTGTACTGGGGCTGGAAATTGGACAGCGGACAAACAGGCTGACACTGCAATGTTGCCGCGCATTCAGTCCAATCCGCCCACTCAATCCAGCCGGGATACTGGTCTGGGCGATACTCGATGTTGAACGAAACATCTCCGTCCAGCGAGTCGATGAAAATGTCGCCTGAATCAAGCCGCTTCAATCCAAACGGAAGCTCAAAATTGTAAGCGCGGGTTTGAACCAGCCACTGAATCTCCTTCTTACCGTCAGAAAGGTTGTTGTCAAACTTCTCAGTCTTGCTGATTTCCCAAATCTGAATGGTTCCATCAAGCCCACGAGCTATTGAGAAGCATCTGTCTCCATAAGCATTCTCGGTTTTGAGAACCTGCAACACGTCAAGTCCGGTCCAGATTCCAGCCCACGCAGGAGGAAACTTTTTTCGCAGCGACGTAATCAGATCAAAATCAAGAACGACCAACGACTTGTGGACGACGCCTTCGGCATTGTACCGAGGCTGAGACGTCATCAGCAATCGATTGTCGAACACGACAGCAGAACTGGCCCACAGCAGATCGGTCTGATCATTATCGATGATGTTTAGGACTTCGTTGCTGATCGGGGTATTTCCCCAATCGTTGAACGAACGTCTGGCAATAATGAACGAGCGAACACCATCGACTGCACGATAAAACACATCACCGTTGACCGTGATGGCTGAACGCGCACCCAACGCTCCACTAGTCAGCAAGCTAATGGCCTGAATCGGATAGTTCAGATTCTTCCAGACATCACGATCAACCGGAGCGTTTATGCTGAAAACGTATCGTGGCGTGAAGATGAGAAGCGGTCCTTGCCCCAGCGACGTATCTGGATTGCCGGGGACGGCCATTGCTGTGATGCCTCCTGAATCCGACGGAACCGCAAAGTCACCGCCTTCATTGAGGAAGGTGTTCTCGGTTTCCTTGAGAACACTGGCTCGCGTACCGTCTCCATAAACGATGTCGGTTGCTCGAAATGAGAATCCATTTGCAAGAGCGTACCAGATACGTCCGTTGACGTAGGCCATTACTCTGCCGCACTTGATTTCATCGATGGTTGCGCGACGCAGGTTTGATCCGTTGAAGATCAGCGGTGCGCTCTGCCCATCTTGAATGACGACGAAGTTCTCGGCTTGAACCATCCAGCCGTCGAGTATGTTCGATGGATTCTCAAGATCGGGCGTAGCCGAAAGGTTCTGAACGCTGTTTTGAAGGCAGTCGTAAAGCCACACTTTACCACTGATCAGCATCAGGATGAACGTCGAGCCATTGTCTCCGATGTACGGAAGCGCACACTGGAACACGCCGGTCAGTCCGCTTGAGCTGTAGCATTCTTCTGAGTATCCATCAGCCGTGACGTTCGTTTGATCCGCAGTGACGAGCGTGTTATCGGCGGTAATCGAAAGGCATGTTTGGTAATCCTTTTGGATGAAACCCGGTCGAGGAGAAACAAAGCTTTGCCGGAAGCTGGCATTCACCGCAAACGCCACCTGATTCTTGTCCACTTCAGACGGCATCACACCTGAGTCAACGCCACCCTCAAAGGTGACAGACCCATCCGTGTACCGCCGTGGTGCGCGTTCGCTCATGGCTTAAGACTGAATCCGCTGGACAGAGAATGAAGATCCGGTTACGACGTTTACTCCAAACCCAGTAGTTTGAATTAGTATGTCGTAGTAATCAGTAATTGCGGTAGCTTGATCTATGTAAGAAAGTGAAACTGGAATAAGACTTTGCGGAGAAGCGTTTGTAGCGTTGAACTCCTGAGTCTGCAAAATATTGGAACCGTTCTTACGCAAAAATACAATTACGCTTGCAGTACCAGTGCTTCCAAGCAAGTTGAACAATGCGTCAATCTTGTAGTATCCAGTGAATGGAGCGGTAAATCGACCAGTCGCAGCGGTGAATCCAGACGCGGTATCTATTCCTGCCCAAGATCCAGAAGGAAAATCGCCAAGGCTGAATGGGTTTTTAGTTGTTGCCGCTGCAATCAGGTTGTTGCCGGTCAGCCTCCGCGTAAACGTGACGTAGCTGAACGCCGCCGCAGCGCCCGTGGCCGCTATGCTGATCGTGCCAGCACCCGGCGTAATCGTGATATTCGATCCTGCGGTAAGGCTGGCCAACGTGTAACCAGTTCCATTGCCAATGAGCAACTGTCCATTGGTTGGAATCGTGGCTACGTTTGTTCCACCTTTGGCAACCGGCAACGTGCCGCTGATGTCGCCCACAGGAACCGTTGCTGTAGTCGAAAGAAAACCTGATCCGGCTGACCCTTGAGTCTTGAGATAACCAGATGAAAACGAATTAAGGGCTGTCGCACTCGGAACCGATGCGTCGGGAGTTCGAACAATGTATGTCGCTGCGGACGATGCTCCGCCAGACGCTCCAGCCGGACCTTGAGGGCCAATCGCTCCAGCAAGCGTGATGAGCGCGCCGATTGAAATTGGAGTGGTCGGAATAGCATTCGGAATGCTCAAGACGCCAGCAGCCGGATTTCCAAGAGTTACGCTTAACCCAACAACGTCTACGACCTGCATGTAGCCGCACCCTTGAACAGAAACGAAAAATTGTCCCGCAATCGACTCTGGAAGGAATGAGCTGTCCTGAACCTGAACAACAACGTATCCGCCAAGTGGAGGAACCAAAGCTGCCGCCGTCGTGTAAGTGAACGCGTTTAAGCCGTTCGCGCCGTTCGTTCCGTTAGTACCCGCAGCACCCTGTGGTCCGGGGACATTCACGACAACCGGAACGGTATCGCAAGGCTGGCAGCAGCCGGTTGAAGAAACAAGTTGCGACGGCATATTTTTCCTTTGCCAGACCGTCAAGTCCAGCGAGAACTAATGCAAGGCCAAACTATGCCAGAGCAAGTGTCAGAGCATCCATTGATCGACCACAAGTACGGGATTCGTTCGCCCGTCAAGATTCCAGACCTAGAACTGGAACTCTACGCATTCCGAAATCGGCTCCAACCGAATGAAGGAGGTCTAGGCACTTTCGATCATTTTCGTAACGCCACGAAAATGTTATGGCCGAAGATGAGTTGGAACCCGTGGCTCGAAGCACAAGTCGAAGGTCTTTGCGAACACGACTACGTCGGATGGGCTGGCTGTGGTGCGAGTGGAAAGACCTTCGGCGCGACGCTCTTTGCGACTGTTTGGTGGCTGGCAAACCCGTCCAAGACAACCGTTGTTCTCACGTCTACAACGGCAAAAATGATCCGAAAGCGTATGTGGGCAAATCTTCAGGATCTTGTTCGGAAATCACGCGGATTCCCCGGAAACATGGTCGATTCGAAGATGAGCCTTCAGGCTATCAAAGGCGACGACCGGCACTCCATTTCCGCTATCGCCGTTGCAGAAGGTAACACATCGAAGGCAGTGGCCAACATTCAGGGCATCCACGCCGAGCGTGTGATGGTTATTATTGACGAAGCTACGGATACGCCTGAAGCGGCTTTTGAAGCGTGTACGAACCTTTCCAAGGGTTGCCGCGAGTTCAAGATGCTGGTCATCGGTAACCCTGCCTCAAAGTTTGATCCTCATGGACGCTTCTGCACACCGGCAAAAGGCTGGCGCAGCGTAACGATTGAAGACCAGCATTGGCTGACAGAACGCGGGATGTGCCGACGCTTTGACGGCATGAAGTCGCCCAACATCAGCGAGGGCAGGACAAAGTATCCGTACCTTATCACTCACGATCAGGTCTTGTCAGCGATGCGCCA
>Ga0209297_1001796_pt1 | contig 12273 bp, 10 predicted proteins | sample S_130805_MF_Meta_FD_187322 | JGI IMG/M metagenome (GOLD analysis project Ga0209297, IMG submission 187322) | Freshwater microbial communities from Lake Simoncouche, Canada to study carbon cycling - S_130805_MF_MetaG (SPAdes) (version 2) | ecosystem: Environmental > Aquatic > Freshwater > Lake ... | reverse complement strand
TTCTTCCTCCAAGACCCGTTCCTCCTGGATGGCGGCCGTGGGTATCGGCGCCCAGTACGGCATCCTGCTTCCGTTCAGCCGTAGCCATGAATCCGAAGCCGACCACCTCGGCCTGCTATTCTTGGCTCGCTCAGGCTACAATCCCGAGGCCGCTCCAGCTTTCTGGAGCCGCTTCGCCAAGGCTGGAAGCAAGACGCCGGAATTCCTTTCGACGCACCCGTCCGATAGCACCCGCGTGAAGCAGCTCCAGGGCTGGCTTCCGGAGGCCAAGGCCCAGATGCCCAAGCAGCCGTAAGGCTACTCAGCGGCGATCAGGGACGAGCGGGCAGGTGAGATAGACTCCCTTGGGGTCATTCAGGGCGCGGATTGATCGTAGCCACTTGGCGTTGGCCTTGAGGAAATCCTTGGCGGGATCTGCCGAAGCCTTGGCGAAGAGGGGCGAGTCGTTGTCGCCATCCGAAAGGAGTTTCTGGAGCAGGTTCTCACGGCCGGAATTCAGGGCTGGGACCTGGATCAGTTCGGCCTCGTCGGTCTTGGCGAGCAGCTTGGCCTCCTTGATGGCGTCGCGCAGGCCGCCGAGCTTATCCACGAGGCGCAGGCCGCGGGCGTCTTCGCCGAGCCAGACGCGTCCTTGGGCGATCTCGTGCACACCGTCTCGCTTCAGTCCGCGCCCGTCGGCGACGATGCGGAGGAAATCTTCGTAGACGCCGTCCACCGAGGTCTGCACGATCGCCAGTTCCTCGGGCGTCGCGGCGCGATGCTCGGCGAGCAAGTCGGCGTAACGGGCGGTCTTCACCCCGTCGGTGCCGAGCTGTACCTTCTTCGCCAGTTCGTCATAATTGAAATGCAGGCCGAAGACGCCGATCGAGCCGGTGATCGTCGAGGGGTCCGCCATGATGAGGTTAGCCTTGGCGGCGATGTAGTAGCCGCCGCTGGCCGCGACGTCGCCCATCGAGACGACCACGGGAGTTCCCTGGCTCTTGAGCAGTCCGACCTCGCGAGCGACGACGTCGCTAGCGAAGGCCGAGCCGCCCGGGCTGTTCACGCGGAGCACGATCGCCTTGATGCGCTTGTCGCCGCGCAGTAGGCGCAGGTCGCGGGCCAGACGATCTCCGCCGATGTCGCCTGGCGCGCCCCATCCGTCGACGATCTCGCCTTCAGCGTAGACGATCGCGATTTTGGGTCCGCTGTGTGGCAAGGTCACCTTGCTGGCGTAGCGATGGAGGTTCACCTGAAGGAAAGAAGTGCCTGATTCGTCGATCCCGGCCCCGGCGGCCCAGACTAGTTTCACGAGCTCGTCGCGGTGCATGGCCTTGTCCGCCAGCTTGAGTTCGACGGCTCGCTGCGAGTTAAAGATGCCGGCTCCATTGACCGTCTTGGAGAGCGCGGTGGCGGAAAGGCCACGCGATTTGGCGACGTCGCCGAGGACGCGTTTCCAGATTCCGCCCATGAGGGCTTCGGACTGCTCGCGCGCAGGTTCACTCATGACGCCGCCGAGGTAAGGCTCCACGGCGGACTTGTATTTGCCGACCTTCGTTACCTGCACACCGATGCCTAGCAGCTTCAGCGAGTCGCCGAAATACATGTTATACGAGGCGAGGCCCTTCAGTTCCACTTCGCCGGCGGCATGTACGTAGACCTTGTCCGCCACGCTCGAGAGGTAGTATTCGCCCTGGGTGCCATTCTCAATCCAGGCGATGACGGGCTTGCCGCTGGTCTTGAAGGCGGCGATAGCCTTACGGATCTCGGCCTTCTGGGTGAGGCCAGCGGCGAGCGGGCCGTTCAGTAGGATGCCGACGATGTTGCGGTCCTTGGCGGCGAGGTCGATCGCTTCTAGCGCGCGGAGAAGGTCGAGTTCGGGGCCGCTGCCGCCGAGCAGTATGAGGTCAAGGCCGGGCGCTCCGTGTGCGGGCGTATCGTTGATCGCAAGGTCTCCTCCGATGACGAGCATCGTCTTAGGTTTCACGGAGACCGCGGAGGAGTCATGGTTGCTGCCGCCCGAGCTCGCGAGCGAGACGATGAGCACGACCATCGCGAAGCTTCCGATGGCGATGGCGAGAAACGTTCCGAGCGCGGAGGCGAAGACGGACTTGAAGAAATCTTTCATGGGAGGGGGAAAGGAGCGGGTGTCGTTGAAATGATGCTTTCGTGTCTCCTTTTCGCCAATCAAAAGCTCATTTTTGATTCCCTCTTTCCGCTCGATGCCGTCGGCTTCGGGGGCTAGTTTCGGGGTATGTTAGAGCCCACGTCCTCGGCCGGCGCCGCCACTTCCCGCAAGGCCTTGGCCATCAACCTTGATCGGTCCGCCTACGGGGCGTTCGCTGAGATTGGGGCCGGCCAGGAAGTGGTCCGGCACTTCTTTAAGGCGGGCGGTGCCTCGGGCACGGTGGCGAAGAGCATCTCGGCCTATGATATGCGCGTCAGCGACGCCATCTACGGCCACCCACAGCGCTACGTCTCTCGTCAGCGGCTTGAGCAGATGCTCGACCACGAGTACGGCCTCCTGGTCGATCGCCTCAAGGCGGAACGTGGCCCGGTGACCCGATTCTTCGCGTTCGCCGATACGGTCGCGACCACCCCTCATGATGGCAAGGGGCAGGGCCACTCGTGGATCGGTATCCGCTTCCAGGATCAGCCTCAATCCGAGCCGAGCGAGGTCATTCTGCATCTTCGCCTCTGGGACAAGGACGCGGACCGCCAGCAGGACGCTCTCGGTGCAGTCGGCGTCAACCTGATCCACGCTGCGCTCAATACGCGCGATAGCGTCGACAACTTTCTCACCGCGCTGATTGATGAAGTCGGTGCTGGCCGCGTTGAGGTTGAGTTCGCCCATTTCAGTGGGCCGGCCTTCGGTGCTTTCGACAACCGCGCCGCGGCCTTGCGTCTCGTCCGTCTCGGCCTCACCGACGCCGTGCTCTTCGGTCCGGAAGGTGACCCGCAGGTCCCGAGCGAATATTTCTACAAGCGCTCGGTCCTGGTCGCCCGTGGCACCTTCCGCCCCGTCTCCATCGTCAATGAGGACATGTTGGCCTGCGCGCTGCGCGCTCTCCCCGAAGGCGGCAAGGACGTGATCCCTCTCTTCGAGATGTGCATCGGTTCCGACCCGCATCCGGAATCCGAACTCATCGACCGCATCCGTCTCGTGGGCGCGATGCAACACCCGCTTCTCGTCACGCGTCATCGCGGCTGGTATCGCCTGCCGGCCTATTTCCGGCTGCACACCACGGGTAGCATCACGCTCGTCGCCGGTATGAACAACCTCGTCGACCTTTTTAATCCCGAGCACTACACGCACCTCGAAGGGGGTGTGCTTGAGTCCTGCGGCCGCCTCTTCAAGGACGGCGTCCGCGTCATGGTCTATCCGATGCGCGGCGACCAGCTCCGCCGTCTCATCCTCGATCCGGTTGCCTGCAAGGTCTGCTTCCCAGAGAGCTACAGCGTCGCCGAAGACTCGGTGGTCACCGCTTCCGCCATCCAGATGCGCCCCTCAGTCGCCGGCCTATTCCAGCACCTACTCAATAACGGTTTCTTGGTGCCAATCACGGGCGCGGACCCCCAGGCGATGGCCTGCCAGCCGCGCACTTTGGCCGAACGTATCCGTAAGAACGAGGGGGGTTGGGAAAAAGAAGTGCCTCCTTCGGTTGCGGTCGCGATCCGGAGTCTCAAGTTGTGGGCGAGGTAGCCCATGCCCGTCACTTCGCTTCCCCCAGCCCAAGATACCGAGCTCTCGCTCTCCGTCGAACGCGCCTACCGCGAATCGCTGGTGACCGACCGTCTAGGCGCGATCTGGTCTCTGATTCTGGCTAAGTGCTTCCTGGCCCAGTGGGCGATCCTCCGCTTTGCGATTCCGATCAGCGGCCCGCGCTACATCTGGACGCTCACCCTGATCATGGCGATCGTCGCCTCCGCGTATTATCTCCACGCCCATCGGGTCAGGCTGTACCTGCTGCCGACGCATTTCCGCGTGAACGCCGCGGTGCTTGCCGGGCTCGTCGTAGCCTTGGGCTTCGTCGCCTATGCTTACTTCGCCCTCGGCTTGCTGCCCGCTCCGCTGGCCGCGTCCTTGGCGGCGGTGCTGCTGGGCTCGTGGTCCCTTGCCCGGGCGGCCTTGCGCCGCGCCTGGCCACCGCTCTTCGGTGCCTTTCTTTGGTGGGGTCTCGCCGCTACGGCGCTCCGCGCTCCGGCCGACCAAGCCTTGCTCTGGATCGGGCTGGGACTGCTCTGCGCGCAGGCGCTCCCGGGCTTCGCGGTCGCGGCCTTTTCGTCCCGTCGTCGCGTCTGATTAGGCCGAAACCTTGGCGCCGGCGCTGTTCATGAGGTGCGTCATGAAGCGCTTCATGGCCGGCGTCAGGACGCGGCCCTTGCGGTGCAGGATAGCCAACGGGCGCGCCACCCGGCGGTCGCGCAGGCGGAGCATCACGAGCGTGCCTTGCTCGACTTCCTGCCGGATGGTGCCTTCAGGGACGAGCGCCACGCCGGCGTCAACTTCCACCGCGCGCTTCAGCGTCTCGATGTTGTCGAACTCCATCGAAGGCTCGAGCTCGATACGCTGCTCGCGGAAGAACTGGTCGAGGGCCTTGCGCGTCGGGATATCCTGGTCGAAGCCGATGAACTTGCCGCCTTGCAGGTCGGCGAGGTCGATCTCCTTCTTCGCCGCGAGCTTGTGCTTGGGCGAGCAGATGGCGACGAGCTGGTCCTCCATCAGAGGGATGATCTCGACCTGGCGGGTCTTCTGCGGGAAGGCGACGAGACCGAAGTCCACGGCATTCGAGATGACGTCTTCGTAGACGAGGTTCGAGCGACGGTATTCGACGCGCACGTTGACGTGCGGGAATTCCTGCATGAACGACTTCACGTGCGGCGGGAGCTCGTGGAGGCCGATCGAGACGATGGTCGAGATGTGGACGGTACCGCTGACGACCTTGCGCATCTCCTGCATCTCGCTACCGACCTGCTCGTAGCGGTTAAGGATATCCTTGGCGGCTTCGTAAAGGCTGCGGCCTTCGCGCGTGAGTCGAAACTGCTTCTGGCTCCGGTCGACAATCAGGACGTTAAAATGCTTTTCCATCGAGCGCAGCTGCTGGCTGACGGCCGACTGGGTGATGGCGTTGAGCTTGGCCGCCTTGGAGAAGCTTTCGTTGTCCACCAGGTCGCGGAAGATCTTCAGGTTCTCGATATGCATGGGAATGAAAGACCCCATGATTAATGAATCTAATGGGTTAGGGCTTCAAGTGTAGATGTGCTAATCCTGGGCCAGAGCCCTCCAGGCGGCCTAGGGAGCCCGACTGGTTGACTCCCTGCCCGTTCTCCCTCCCTCTGGTGCAAATGGTCTCCTCCGACCAGTTTAAGGCCCATTGCGAGGGGGTGCTGGCCCGCATTCAGGCCGCCTGTACCCGGGTGGGCCGTGATTCGACCTCTGTCCGGCTGCTCCCGGTGACCAAGACCCATCCGGTCGACGCCGCTTTGCTGGCTTATGGCTTTGGATTGCGGGCAGTCGGCGAAAACCGCGTCCAGGAAGCCGCCCAGAAGCGCCTCTTGGCCCCGACCGACCTCCGCTGGGAGCTGATCGGCCATCTCCAGTCCAACAAGGCCAAGCAGGCCCTTCAGGCTTTCGACGTCATCCAGAGCGTGGACTCCGCCGAGCTGGCCACCCGCCTCGGTCGTCTGGCCGGCGAGATGGGGCTGCGCCGCGAAGTGCTGATCCAAGTCAATTCCGGCGACGATCCGGCGAAGTTCGGCTGCGACCTTGCCGATGCGCCCCGCCTCCTCGAGGCCGCCTTGGCCCAGCCCGCCCTGAGCGTGAAGGGTCTGATGGCCATCGCGCCCCTGTCCGACGACCCCGCGGTCGCCGACCGGACCTTCGCCGAGCTGCGTCTCTGCCGCGACGCCTTGGCCATCCGCTTCGGCGTGGCCCTGCCGGAATTATCCATGGGAATGAGCGGAGACCTTGAATCCGCCGTCGCCGCAGGTTCTACTTGTGTCCGTGTCGGCTCCGCTTTGTTCGGCAGCCGTCCTTCCGCATGATCCGCCGCCTTCAAATCCGCGACCTCGCCCTGATGGATCGCACCGAACTCGAACTGAGTTCGGGCTTTACGGTGGTCACGGGTGAGACGGGCGCGGGCAAGTCCGTCTTGCTCGGCGCGCTTTCGCTCCTCGCGGGCAACCGCGCCGCAAAGACGATTGTCCGCAAGGGTGCCGACGAATGCTCGGTCGAAGCCGAACTCGAGACCGACAGCGACAAGCGCTTCGACGAAGTGCTGAAGTCCCTCGACTTGCCGATCTGCGATGACGGTCTGCTCATCCTGAAGCGTTCGGTCCATGCGACTAAAGCGGGCCGTATCTCCATCAACGGAGGCTCGGCCACGCTCACGCAGCTCCAGCAGCTCGGCGAGCTGTGGATCGATTTCCACGGCCCAGGCGAACCGCAGAAGCTGATGCGCGCCGAGACGCAGTTGGAGATGCTCGACCTGCACGCCGGCCTCGCCTCCGCGCTCACGGCCTACCGCACGGGCTGGCGTCTGCGTAACGACCTGCTCCGCGAAGCCGCCGAAGCCGCCACGGCCGAACGTCTTTCCGAAGACGAAGCAGCCTTCCTCCGCTCGCAGCTCGAGAAGCTCGATTCGCTCGATCTCTCCGAAGAGGCCATCACGAAGCTTGAACGCGATCACGCCCGCTCTTCCCGCGCCCAGGAACTCGCGGCCTTGCTTGGGCAGCTGGAGTCGGGCCTGGGCTCCGACGGCTTGGGCGAAGTGCTCCCGAAACTTCTCAAAGCCGGCGACGACATCGCCCGCATCGACGAGGAGGCGGCTGCTCTTCGCGATCGCTTGAACGCTCTTGCGGCCGAAGCGGAAGACATCCGCGCCGATTTTGCGCGTCTCGGTCGCGGACTCTCCTCCGACGACGAGTCCGCCGCCGAACTCGAGGGGAAGATGAACCTCTGGTTGGAATTCCGTCGCAAGTACGGACCGGGTGCCGAAGCGGTCCGCGAGAAGCGCGAGGCGCTCCGCCGTCGCTTGGCCTCGCAGGGTGACGTCGAAGCCCGCGTGGCAAAACTGAAGGCCGAGGCCGCCAAGGTGGAGAAAGATCTCCGCAAGCAGGCTGAAGCACTTCGCGCCGCCCGGACGAAGGCCGCCGAGAAGCTCGCCGCCGCCGCCCGCAAGATGCTCGGTTCGCTCGGCTTCAAGAAGGCCGACCTGCGGATCGAGGTCGCCGTCGCGGAACTCGGCCCATACGGCGCTGACGCCGTCCGGTTCTTATTCTGCCCGAACGCGGGCCAGGACCTCCTACCGCTCGATCAGATCGCGTCCAGCGGTGAAGCCGCCCGCGTGATGCTCGCCTTGAAGACCGTGCTCGCCGCGGTGGATCGCACCCCGGTGCTGGTCTTCGACGAGGTCGACGCCAATGTCGGTGGCGAGATCGGCGCGCAGGTCGGCCGCGAGCTCGCCGCCCTCGGTAAGGGCCATCAGGTGTTCTGCGTGACGCACCTGCCGCAGGTTGCCGCGCTCGGCCATGCTCATCTCGTCGTGACGAAGACGCAGGATGATAAGTCGACGACGGTCGAGATCTCCCCGGTCCACGGCAAGCGCAAGGACCGCGAGTCCGAGCTCGCCCGTATGCTCGGTGACCGTGCCAGCAAGGTCGCGCTCTCCCACGCCCGCGAATTACTCGACGGCGCGAAGTAGGTTCAGGCCTTCTTCACGAAGCGATCCAATCGGAGGCGCTGGATCATCCGCAAGCCGATGGCTGCCGCCCAAGGCTTGGGCAGGCGTGCCGAGATGACGGCCAGGATCTTATGTTTCCAGCCGGTGACCACCACTGGGCGCTGCGCCGCCATGCCGCGCACGGCTTCATCGGCGCATTCTTCTGAGGTCTGACCACTGAGGCCGGTCGAGCTCGCGAAGCCGGCGGCCTTGGAGAAGTTCGTGGAGACGGGGCCGGGGCAGATCGCCACGCAGCGGATACCGTGACGCTTGGCCTCGGCATCGAGCGCGACGCTCCAATCGAGCATGAAGGATTTCGTCGCGGCATAGGTGGTCATCAATGGCGTCGGCTGGAAACCAGCGAGCGAAGCGACGGTGGCGACCATGCCGCCGCGCGCTTTTAGCTCTTCCCAAAGTCGACCGGTAAGCTCGACCGGTGCGCGCACGTTGACATCGATCATCTTCAAGGTGTGGTCGACGCCGGGCGCTGGAAAATCTCCGTAGGCGCCGAAGCCGCTGTTATTAATCAGTAGCATCCTGCCTTCTCGGGGTATTAGTTTTTGTAATTCGGAGACAACCGCCGCGATGTCAGCGGGTTGCGAGAGATCGCAGGTAAGGTGAGTGAAGTTCAGGGAATTCGGGACCGCCTCTGGGGACGTCCTGGAAAGGTTGAACACCGCGGCTTTGGTCTCAGAATGACTGATACGCGAGAGTATCGCGCGTCCAATCCCGGAAGAAGCCCCTGATATGATGACCACGGAAAAACTCCTGAAGAAATCATCGACGGTCTTGTTCTTTGACATGGGCGCAGAGTCTCACGTCACCCCAAAAAACACAACACACATGACAAGTGCTCCGATCGTCGTGACGGGGGTCCATATGGACCTCACCGACGCCCTGAAGGAAACGGTGTGCGCCAAGGTCGAAAGACTGCTGCGCCACAACCCGCGGATTATCCGCGTGCTCGTCGAACTCGTCTACACCCGCTGCAGCGACCACAGTCGCGAATTCGGGGCCCAAATCCGGCTGGAGTTGCCGGGGCCGGACATCGTCGTCCGGGAGGAGTCCGACGACCTCTACAAATCCATCGATATTTTGGTCGATAAGGTCGACCGCCAGCTTCGCCGCCGCCATCGCCTGGATAAGGAAAAAAGGAATCATCCGCATCCGACAGACCTGGGCGACCTGGGACGCGCGGCGTAAGGACGGTGTGGTGCCGGCCAGTTGTCAGTGAGGACGGCCAAGTCGGTGAAAGTCGAAGTCGGTATGGCCCGAAGTCGGTGAAAACAGACGGAAAGCCAGTCAGACAGAGAAGCTAACAGACGGTCAGTCAGGTAACCGACAACGAAAGCCAAGCTAGCACAGTCAAAGGTAGGTACAGGACCCCGGCCGCCGCAAGGTGACCGGGGTCCTCCTGTTTGGGCGGGTCGCCCCGCCTAAGTTTCTCGCCCTTGGCCCCCCGAGGGCTTTTATCTGCCCCATGCGCATTTATTTCATGGGCATCTGCGGCACGGCGATGGGTAACGCCGCCTTGCTGATGCGCGCCTTGGGCCATGAGGTCATGGGGTCCGACACGGGTATCTACCCGCCGATGTCCGACCACCTCAGTGGCGCTGGCGTTGATATCCTGGAAGGTTGGTCGGCCGAACGCCTCGCGCAAGTGAAGCCGGATCTCGTTGTGGTCGGCAACGTCGCCTCCCGCGGTCATCCCGAAGTGGAATGGCTCCTCGAAACCCGCACCCAGCCTTACGTCTCGCTCCCGGAACTCCTGCGCACGCGCCTGTTAAACGAACGTCGTAACGTCGTCGTCGCGGGCACGCATGGTAAGACCACCACGACCTGCATGGCCGCGGTCTTGCTCAAGGCCAACGGTACTGAGCCGGGCTGGCTCGTCGGCGGCGTCCCGCGCGACCTACCTGATTCTTCGCACCCCGGCAAGCAGGGCGGTCCCTTCGTCATCGAAGGCGACGAATACGACACGGCCTTCTTCGACAAGCGTAGCAAGTTCATCCAGTATCTGCCGCACGTGCTCGCGATCAATAACTGCGAGTTCGATCATGCTGATATCTTCCGTGACCTCGACGACGTGCTCCGCACGTTTGCGCATGTCATTCGCATCGTTCCGCGCGACGGCGTAATCGTCGCGAATGGCGACGACGCCAACGTCCTCGGCCTGGTGAAGAACGTCTCGTGGGCTCCGGTCGTCCGCGTGGGTACGGGCGCTGGTAACGATGCTATCATTGCCGACTTCCAGGAATCCGCGACGGGCTCGTCCTTCACGTTGCTCTGGAAGGGCAAGGAGTGGGGCAGGGTGAAGTGGGCCTTGCCTGGTCTCTTCAACGCCCGCAACGCGGCGATGGCCGCGGTCTCCGCTGGCTTATTGATCGACGCCAAGGATCCGACTAAGCTGAAGCTCGACGCGCTGGATAAGTTCCAGGGCGTCCAGCGTCGCCAACAGGTGCTCGTCGATCGCGCCGACCTGACGGTCATCGAAGATTTCGGCCACCATCCGACGGCCCTCGATCTGACGCTCGAATCGCTGCGCGCCCGTTATCCGAAGCACCGCTTGGTTGCCTGCTTCGAGCCGCGGAGCAATACCGCCGCCCGCAAGGTAATGCAGGATGGTTTTCGCGAGGCGCTCAAGCAGGCAGACGAGGTCTTCTTGGCTCCGCCGCACCGTGCCGAAAAACTCGGCGAAGAACGCTTTGACAGCGCCGGCGTCGCCGCCGCCATCACGGCCGCTGGCAAGAAGGGCTTCGCGCCCGCGTCCAACGACGCGTTGCTCACCGAGCTCACCGCGCTTGTGAAGTCGGACAAGTCCCCACGCTGCGTCATCTTCTTCTCGAACGGCGCCTTTGGCGGCATCATCAAGAAGTTCGCCCAGGCTGTCGCCTGAAGTCGATGCGTCGAGCCATTCTCAGCCTGCTGGCCTTGACGCTCTCCTGCCTGGCTCGCGATATCCGCGTCGGCGAAGACGTGAAGACCATCGCGGCGGCCATCAAGCTCGCGCAGCCGGGCGATACCATCCATTTGCAACCAATCGTCTACCGCGACTACGCGGGCTTCTATGCCAAGAAGGGCGAGCCAGGGAAACCGATCACGCTCGACGGCCATGGCGCGACCCTCGAAGGCTCCGACCCGCTCGACCCTAAGAAATGGAACGAAGTGTCTCCGGGGCTCTTTGAGGCCAAGGATCTGCTTCCGCGGCTCGACGACGCGATCATCATGCGCTGGTTCTTCCTTTGGGACGGGAAGATGAACCACATGGGCCGCACGTCGAAAGGCAAGAAAGCGCCCTACGTCAAACCTCAGGACCTCAAGCCTGGCGAGTGGACATTCGTCGGCGATCATGCCCGCGACCAGGCTGGCTCCACCCAGATCTTCGGGTCATTCTTTGTCCGGCTACCCGAAGGGCAGAAGCTGGCCGACGCCCGCATCTTTGTTCCGGTACGCTCGGCCGGCGTCCAGTTTAGCGGCGCCAACGCCCATCTCGTGATCCGAAATATCACCGCGACCCATCCCTATAACGATGGGTTCAATATCCACGGCGACTGCCGCGACGTCGTGTTCGAGAACATCCGCGCCATCGAGTGCGGGGACGACGGGATCAGTGCCCATGAGTCTGCCGAGTATCGCGTCGACGGCTTTGTCGCTATCGGCAATAGCACTGGTATCACGGACACGGTGGCCGCCAAGACAACCTATCGGCATGTCTTCCTCGCCGATAATCTGGCCTTCGACCTCTATTTCCTGAACGCCGGTCGGTATTCGGTCTCCGATGCGGTGGTGATCTCGACGTCCGAGCACGCCTTGCAGGTCGTCGGCGGGAAGGATCAGCGCAGCGAGCTGCGACTGGATAATGTCCTGATCCGTCGCGAAGGACCGAAGGGGTCCGCAGCCGTCGCTAAAGACGCCATGCTTTTCGCCCGTCGTTTCACATTGGAAGGCGATGAACTGAAGGCTGCCGGCAAGGTCGAGAACGATGGCACTCCGGCTGAACGCCAGGCCCTCATCGAAGCCCTCGTGCCTTCGGAGTACCGCTCGCGTCTAGCCCAGTAAGCCCAGCGCCTGTCTGGCTTGTGCGGAGTCCTTGGCGATCTGCGCCTGTAGGGCCGCGAGGTCGGGGAACTTCTGTTCGGCTCGGAGCCGTCGGACCCAGCGGACGCGGACTGTATCGCCGGTCGTCGGCGCCGTGCCGCGGAGCACGTGGGCTTCGAGTAGAGGGGCGACGGGCCCACTTTCGACGGTGGGACGTTGTCCGTAGTTAGCGACGGCGGGCATCGCTTCACCCTTAAAGATGACTTCAACGGCGTAGACGCCGTAGGCGGGCTTGAGTTCGGGCTCCCAGGCGATGTTGACCGTGGGGAAGCCGATGGTGCGGCCAAGGCGCCGTCCGCCGATGATTGTGCCTTCGGCTTCGTAGGGACGGAGCAGCATCGCGTTTGCGAGGTCGAGTTCGCCGGCAACGAGGCACTGGCGGATACGTGAGCTGCTCACGGTGTCTTCTCCTAGTCCGACCGCCGCAACGAGCCTTACGCCCAGGCCTTCGGCGGCGCCATGCGCGATGAGTGTC
>Ga0209297_1001793_pt1 | contig 12276 bp, 11 predicted proteins | sample S_130805_MF_Meta_FD_187322 | JGI IMG/M metagenome (GOLD analysis project Ga0209297, IMG submission 187322) | Freshwater microbial communities from Lake Simoncouche, Canada to study carbon cycling - S_130805_MF_MetaG (SPAdes) (version 2) | ecosystem: Environmental > Aquatic > Freshwater > Lake ... | reverse complement strand
TAGTTATTAATACGAGTTTTCCATCTCCTCCCCGTTTCTTGTATATGCTAAAGGACTGGAATAGAAGATCTAAACGCTTCCTTGCAGTATTAGTATTTACCGATAGGAATACGGGTTCGTCGGTTATATTTAGTCGCTGTCGTAGTGCTAAACATTCTTCTACTGGTAAGGCTTTGGCGAACCTATTAGGTGCATGGGTCATTACGATTTGCGGTGTATCTATTTCCATTTTCCACTGCTCGGCAAATACTATATATTTATCTACGGTTAGTCCATGTAAGATACCACCTTTATACACTTGGTCTAAATAACACCATAACTTAAACTTTTTACCACAACATATATTATCCTTCGGTAAGGCCATATTTATTAACTTCATTACCATATTAGACCCATATACGAATACTAAATCTGGTCTAACAAGCGTTAGATACTTATGTATCTTCTCTTGCCCTACCGTTCCATCATCAGTTATAGAGGCTACGAAGTCGCCCTTAAGTCCTTCTATTTTTTCCCGCCGGAAAGTCTTGTGCTGTCGCCACCCAAAGTGGTATATTTCAAGCGATTTCTCTTTAACAAGGTGTGAAAGGATTTCATATACAACGGTTGCATACCCTTTAACATCGTGATAGTGTTGAGAAGCGAAGACGATACGCATATTATATTATATGTAAATATTATTTTTACCGGAGATCATTTTTCTAATCCATAGTTTTCTGGATTGGCTAAAATCATATTTAGACCTCCTATTATTTGTTGTATATTATCAAAGTTGCCGTTAGTTATACACATATCCATCATCATACCATTAAGGAAGTTGCGAAGCATCGTTAGGTAGCGTAGCGACACTTTTACTCTCATCTACTTTAGGTGCGTTTATTTTTAACGCTGTCGGAGGGGTAGTTTCTTCCACGTCTAACGAGGCCTCCATTTTTGCCCCACAACACGTGCTTCTGATACGATGATGATTTATAGCCTTATATATAGCATACGCAACACTTAAAACCGCAAGAACTGATACCCCGCCTATACTACCAGATGCAAGGTTATCCATTATATATAGAGATTATACTTTTTATGCGGTCAAAGGTTTAACATACGCCCAGTTAAAGCCCGTTCCGTTATTGACGTTATTAACTCTTGGCTGGAACTGTGCTGGTGTAGGTGTTCCAGCAGATGTTATAATCCATTGTATTCCAGCAGTAATAGTAGTGCCTACTGTAAGCGGTAGATAACCGAAAACTTGTGCGTTAAATGAGTTCACCCCAGATGTTGGGCTTGGTGTTGCATTATTGCATATCTCTAACTGCGGAGAAGAACCGCCTAATATACATACGATATAGCATTGGCAGAACGAACCGAAAGTCCATGTAGCATTATTCTGTATTATACCAGCCGAAAAGTTTAAGAAATATACGCCAGATTTTTGGACGATCCAAGTGCCTAAACCCGCATCGTATGATACTATCGCACTATCCGTATTTGGATCGGCCGTTAGCCCTACTACTTTCTGAACTTGTGTAGGAGGGACTAATGTTATATCTTGTGGTGTTGTTAGGTAATATATACCTACGAAAGGGTCGGAAGTTAATGTAAATGTATTTTGGTCTGTATCGTATGTTATTTCTATACCTTCTCCAGCCTCTAAAACGACAGCACCAGTCGCCACATTTGTTCCATCGCTTATAGACACTACACCGCTTTCTGGAGGGGCTGGTATTGATATAGTAATAGCGGGGCTTGGGTCTTGGGTAGCAGTAATAGAACAACCTTCGCCGATTAGAGTAATAGCACCAGTAAGTGCAGTAGTTCCATCGGATAAGGACGATACATTAGGGGTTATATTAGCGGTTATATCTATATTAGTTGTGGTTGTATTATTAAAGTTAATAGTATCGTTTGACGATGTAAAGGTTATAGCCCCTTGTAAGCCTTGAACGGATGCTACATCACCGCTACCAGAACCTATCGCAGAACCGTTATACAATAACTGTGTATCCGATACATAAAGACCAGTATTACTAACTAAACCACCTACCTTTACATGGCCTACATTACTCGTTCCTTGTGCGTTCAAACTACAATACATTTCTGCCCCATTATCTCTGATATCAACATAGGCACTATTAGCACCAGTAGTCGTTTCAAATCGTGTAGTAGCCCCATAACTTTGTAAGGTATTACCCACATCAGAGCAGTTCACGCCTACTTGGCCGTTAGGGCTTTGTATGAGTGAAGGAATACCACTGCTTCCTATGCTTAACGCTTGTGCAACTTGTGGGTTCTCTGCGAGTGCTAAAGACATCTTATACTTACATTGAATATAAAATATAAGCCATATTAGTAATGGAAGTTCCTTTTGAAAATACGGTAGAAGCAACCAAGCGTGTTTTAGCCTATCCTCTGTCTGATGGTGATATAAACAAGATGCTAAACCCAGATACTAACATATTTACATATCCAGACTTGGAGAATATGAATAGCATAGATGAAGCGTTTGACTCGGAAGGCCGTTGCATGATGCTATATCCTACGACTTCGGAAACGAACGGCCACTGGGTTTGTATGATAAAGAAGCCCGATCAAATAGAGTTTTTTGACCCCTATGGCAAAGTCCCCGATACGGAGTTAGAATGGATATCGGCGGAAAAGCGTAGGGAGTTTAACATGGAAAAACCTACCCTTACACGCTTATTCAAAGAAAGCGGGTATCGTATAACTTATAACTCACATGACTTTCAAAAGGATAATAAGGATATAAACACGTGCGGACGGCACTGTATAGTTAGATTATTATATAAAGCCTTACCGCTGTCCGCATACTTGAAGATGATAAAGAGTAGTGGTCTTTCTGCAGATGAGTTTGTTGCGGGTGTGACATATTTAAAACTTCATAAATAAGATATGTAAAAATATATCGTCAGTATATATAAGAAGATGTCAACACGAGGGTATTCATCCAGCGTAGAAACCATCGGTAGCAGTTCAGAACCCGATATTGTGTATTACAACGCCGATATCGTAGCAGATGCGTATAACATTAACCAGTTAGGACTTGGCCGTGATCCTACCATTCGTTTCCAAGAAACTCGTTCTACCCCCCTTATTGCCGATATTAGTAAGTATATGTTTAGCATTATTCGCTTTACTATGGACGGTGCTGGTAAGGACTTACCTTTGTTTATACCTAATATAAACGATTCACAGTCCGATATAAACCTAACTACTTACTCTATTGTATATGATTATACAGTATATGCTAAACACCCTACGACCGGTGTAGATTTTAACACGACTTTCACAGCCCGTCGCTTTATAGAATACCAACCGGAAACCGTATTTGCACCTTTACCTAACCCTCCAGATACGGTTATCCTACCAGAGCAGATATATGCGGGGCAAGACTTGCGTGGAAACTACTATTATGTTTATACCTACCAGCATTGGGTAGACCTTGTCAATCTGGCCTTTTCCAGAGCATGGAACGACGCACAACCGGCTACCCCAAATACCTACCACCCTACGCTGTCTATACAAGCCCAGTGGGACGCTTACTGGTTGCTTCTTGGAGGCACGAGTGGAAATCAACCTCCTCTGCACGGATCTCCGGTTCAAATGACTTATAATGCGGATAACGGCCTTTTCAGCCTATATGGTAATACCTACTGTTGCGGTGATGACCCTATACAAGGTAATACCCCTCCCCAATACCAAGCGTGGTCGTGGAATAACGGAACACCTTTGTATGCAAGTAATGGTGCGTCTGGGCAACCCGTAGCACAAGGAACAGAACTAATGAAGTTATATTTTAATACCGATATGTTCGGCCTATTCGCTAACTTTAATAACTTCTATATCGGTGTAGAGTCTACGGGTAAGGTAAATCAGATACTATTTCAGTCTATGGATGGGGGTAAAAACATAAAAGCCCTTGATGGTCTATCGGCCTTTTCAGCGACTGCTGGAACTAACCCTACCGTTGTGACTGGAACACAGTTATACTGGGTTATAGAGCAAGATTATAATAGCACTTCTACCCTCTGGACTCCTATATCCGCAATCGTGTTTTCCTCTACTATGATCCCCATTTTCCCAGAGCAAACTGGAACACCACTAACCTACGGCGAAGGTAATAACGCTTCCCCAGTGGAATCCTCTTCGGCTTTTACACCAATAATAACAGATATATCCGTCCCGATAGAACGGGCAGAAGATTATCGTGGTTTCCTATCTTACACCCCTACTGGCGAATACCGCTTATCCTCCTTTACTGGCTCACGCACGGAACTGCGTAATATAGATATACAAGTGTTCTGGAAGAACCGCTTGGATAATAAGTTATACCCCATCAATATGTTTAACCAGACAAATGTATCCATTAAGATGATGTTCCGTAAAAAGTAAGAAAAATAGAAAAATGGCAAGATTTAAATATGGGTAATGAATATAAAAATGACCGATGCCGTTCAGAAACTTTCGGTATATGACGACCGCATAGTTCAGACACAACCACGTTATGCAGTTGAAAAAGGTGCATTGTCCCTTACAAATGCCCCTTATACGGCACTCTCCCAGACGGCCTCACAGCACACTTACAACATTACAGTCCCTTCAGAGGGAGTGTTTATTGACCGTGCATTAGAGTGGCGTTCCCAGTGTTTTCTCTCATTCACGGCTACTCCGGTGACAAATACTGCGGGTGTTCCTTGCGTTGTGCTTGGTCGTGATGTAGCCCTTGCGTCGTTCCCTCTTCATTCTCTCGTTCAGACGATGACAGCGACTATTAACGACGCTACAGTCACGATGAATACTGGCGATGTTCTCTACGAGGTTATGCGTCTAACCGATTACAACAAGAACCGTATCCAGCGGACTTGCCCTAATATGTTAGATACATACGGCAACTATAACGATGCCTTCGCTACTAACCGCAACCCTCTTGGTGATTACATGTCTTCTACAAGCCGTGCCGATATCCCTAACGGTGCGTGGGGTCAGTTTGTATTTACTTTGCCTAACGGCCAAGCCCTAACTGGCAACGGCACATACACATCTGGTGGTATTACTGTTGCATACACGAACGGCGTTCCCGTCCAGACTGCCCTTCAGCCTTCTTATCCCATCTTCGTATCTTTCTACTCTAACGAGAAACTGGTGCTTTCTCCCTTTATCTTCAGCGACATTCATGAGATGGATACTGGAATGTTTGGAGTCCAGAATATACAGTTGGTGATGAACTTGACAAGTCCCAGCCAGACCTCTCCGGTTGGCCGTGTGCTTCGCTCTTGCTCTAACGTGGTTGCCGTTAGTGCTGTCGCCTACAACTCTGGCACACAGTCTGGAAGCCCCTTCAGCAACTCCCGTGTCAACGTGCAGTTCCTAACCCCTTCACTTTCCATTCCTCTACCCGCCAAGAGCGTAGTGCCTTACTACGAGTTCCCCCGTTATGTTTCTAACCAAGCCCTTGTTAATAGCAACGGTGGCTCTGGTATCGGCTACGGCCAGACTGCTTCAGTCCAGTCCCAGACCATTACGCTACCTTGCATTCCCGATCTAATCATTATATACTGTAAGCCCCAAGCATACGGGTCAACTGATGCCGACTGGTATCTTCCCCTTACACAGATTTCCATTAACTTTGATAACTTCTCTGGCCTCCTTGCCTCCCACACAACGGAGGAACTGTATGCGATGTCCGTAATGAATGGCCTTGAGATGGACTACAATACATGGCTCGGCTACACCCAGTCTGCAAACAAGAACGGAGCAACCCCTCCTAATGCTGGTGGCTACAAGACCCAGTTATGCGGTGGCTTCCTCGTGCTAAAGCCTTCAAAGGATATCACACTCCAAGAAGGACAAGCCCCATCCGTCGTAGGAAACTACACTTTCCAGTTCAACGCTACCGTAAGCAACTGGTCGCAGACTAACGTGTCTAACGCTACGCTGTATATCATCACGGCCAACTCTGGCTATTTTGAAACCGTAAAAGGCAGTTCCCGTGTGATTAAGGGTGTTCTTAACGAGGCTGATGTTATTAACGCACCTATGTCCTCTGCTGGAACTCGTAGCAACCTTACACGCATTATCGGCGGTCGTGGTGCTTTACACAGACTTGGCAATGTGCTTGGCCGTGTTAAGGAGTTCCACTCTATGGGTTCAGCCCGTAGCGGTGGTGCGATGAGTGCTGGAGCGGAAAGCGGTGGTGCAGAAAGCGGTGGTGCTATGAGCGGTGGGGCAAGACGCAGAGGCCACGCTGGACTTGCTGGTCGCCTAATGTAAAAATATACGCTACTAAAATATCTACGATTAATATAAAAGAATGGCTACTGGTAGTAATCAGTCTTTAATATTTGAAACGCTTAACTCTACTTTTCCTTGTTGTTGTTCGTGCCACGCTTCACCCCTTTACCATTACCGCAAGTCGCCCGATCTTGCTACATGGTATAGCCATCTAAATACTGTTCTAAACGAACCCGTCCGAGCAACCGGTGCAAATGCCCCAGAATATACGACAGCAAATAAAGAATATTTTGAAACATTATCTAAAGGACATAATGGGGGTAGCCCTTCAAGTCTATCTAACATAGCAACCATCACACTCACCGCCGATTTACCGAGCATTTTAAGGGGTTAGTTTATGTTTTTGATACATTTGTAAAACTGCTGTCCTATACGGCCTAAAAAGAGTGGAAACGCTTTCTACCCCTTTTAGACCATAATAAATAATCTCTTAAATAAACCAGATAACTATATTTTCCGTAGTTATCTCGTTTAGGCTCTCCTATAAACTTAAGGCGTTCGTAGTATAGCATTACTCTGCTTCTGTGCCATTATTTGTTTTTACCCATAACTCCGTTCTGCACATCGCACACTTTGGCTGGGGTGTGGCCTTTAGTGTAGTTAAGCACCGCTTACAGTATTTATGTCCGCAGTTTGTAATATCTAACTCCCCTTTGGGTATTAGATCTAAACATATAGGGCATTCGTAAGGCTTGGCTAATGCGTGTGCCATCTCCTCCATTTCCGTCTTAATATGCTGGGGTAGGTCGTTGGCTATTACCCGCCGTATGCGTGTAATATGTATTAAGGCCTCTTCGTGGTTCGTCCGTGCCTCTTCGTAATACCTACACCATGCGTATCTGCGTTGAGCGTCCATCTTCTGTAGCGGGGTGCGGTTGGCGTTGGGGCGTGGCATCCTTCTGTTATACTTACCGGAAAGAAGATAAATGGCGGAAACAAACGCACCGGAGAGTTCTTTACCAAAGTATGGCCAGAGCCAGACTATTAGGCGAATACTTATCGTCCTTCCATTTACCCCTTATCTTGCTATGCGAAGCGTGAAAAGTATTCTGCTTTTCTTTAGCAAACCCTTTAGGGACTTTCTTAAGGCGTTCAAAATGCTTCCATATTAGAAAATCTCCGTAATCAACTGCACCAAAGCGTCGCACCTTACCGTCTGGCGTTAATATCTGTAGTTTATGTTTAGTATCCATAGAAAAGCCTAACATTTTAGGGTCATAACCCGCTTTTTTAGCGACAGCACGGGCATCTTTCAAATACTTATCACAACTATAGCCATTACGCTCTAACTGGGATTTGAACGCACTACTGCATTGACATTCACCTTCCATCTTACCACATTTGCCTCTACCGAATATAGATCCGATAGAATGTGCTTTTAACTTGCGATTAACCGCATCAAAGGCCTTTTTAGCACCAAAACGATTAGCCACGCTATTAGCAATACCATCTAACCAAGAAATGCCCGTTATTTTAGGTTGCTGTATATTTAAGGGCGTATTAATAACTGTAGTATTTTTAGCCCTATTAGACATTAGTGCGTATAAGGGGTCTTCTGCATGGGCTACCCGCTGGTTGCGTGTATCGTTAAAATACTTGCTCTCTACTGCTGGGTTAAACGATAGGCCTTCTACAACAAGACCTTCATTAATAAGGTTATCAATAATAGCCCCACCAAGCGAATGACCGACAGCATAAAATGTAGCACTCGGGAACTGCTGTCGTAGGGATTTCACGATTTCTACATCTACTTTGTATCGTGAAGTATTAGAAACACTATTACCTAATACTGGAGTCCAAGCACTTACATCCCTTGCATCTGAAGTGCCACGCACGGCTATAATAATAACTTCACCCTTCTTATATGCCTTAATAGTAGGGCTATTATACACTACAGTCCAACCGTTAATAGGGGATGTATTTTTAACATCATACGATGCTTGTGCTATATCCCCTAATACTTGCCTACTTTCTGGCATTACACCACCACGTAGACCTATAACTTTACCCAGTTCGGCCTTTTGGTCTTTATATTCGGCCATTAGTTTAGCCTTCGTTGGACGCTTTAGAATACCGAGCAGATTTTTATGTTCCTCAACGAAATCACGATATGGAATGTGGATACCCTTATCACCCCCTTTACGCATTTGGAGATTTAGGGCAAGATTAGCCCTACGCTTTGTAGTTCCACTAAAATCTTCGGGGTTCTCTACTACATGTCGTGCGAACTCTAATGGTTTCATATTATGTCTTTTCGCTTGTGCAGTTAAAGCACCCTCTTTTACATGGAGGTCTTGTATCCAGTTATCGTTAGACATTCTATTACAAAATGGATATATTATTTATACCCATTTTCTAATGTAGGCTGATGTAGGCTAAATCGCAGATTTAGTGGTTGCCGAGCCTCTCTGTAAGTATCCTATAGGGTATAATGCGATTTACCCTACATTACCTTACATATCTGGGCTAAACCCGTATATACTGGTGGTTGGTGCTACGGTATTCGCTACTGGTTTTGCTATAACCTCCTTACGCTTCAGCCCCTTATATACTGCCCCTACGCCAGTTCTGCCGTGCGTAATACCGTTAAAGGTTAATAGTTGCTTAAACCACCTATCGTCGCATTTTTCCGTATGCGTATCGGCCATATATGCCGTTTTTAGATCCTTCGCCGTTATTATATCTTGTTCGCTCTTTGTTAGGTCGTAGTTAGTATTTAACCATAACTTTAATGGGTTATTGTCGTCTATGTATTCGTTAGTGGCCTCCTTAAACTTATCTGGTGTATTAAGGTGCTTGGCGTTCTTAACGCTCTTGTTATATACCTCCGTAAGCATTAGTATAAACTCATCCCTCCATGCATCGCTTGAGCATTTAATATTCTTAACATCTGGGTCGCCTTGCCTCTCGTGTGGTTGCGTAGGGGTTGCTACGAAGTTAAAGGGGAACTTTAGGATTTCCATTCTACGCTGGGTAGCGGTATCTACCTTACTTAACTTGGGTATATCGTTGGCTTGGAAAAATGGCTTATACATCGGTTTTGCCTTAAATATATGCTTACTATGTAGCGTTCTGGCCTCTACTGGATCGCCACCGCTAATCTTCTTAAGCATACTAACTTGTAGTTTTTCGTTGGTTTCTGGCTCGGTAGACATCATAATACGCTTACACCTTGCATCTACTAATGCTGGGACTGGTTGGTCTAACCGTTCTTGTATCTTGGTAAATAGGCTTACATTAACGGGGTAAAAGTAGTTGCCGAACGCCTTTGTAATAAGTTCCGTAATAACTCCCTTACCGTTGCCTCCAGCACCAGTAAATACATAAAACTTTTCAAACTTATTGTAGCCTAATAGGGCGGAGGCTAATACTTGCAGTAAAAACTCTGTGCTTGGTGCGTCTTCGTATAAACCGTATAAAAACTTATCTATCTCCTTACGCACCGTCGGGTTAAGTTTGGGGACTGGGTAGCCCGTTGTAGTGCTAATCATATCTTGGGGCGTTATAGGTCTAAACTTACCCTTCTCTAAATCGTAAAGGCCGTCGGTAAATGCGAACAGTTGGGGGTTCATATCCATCTTCTGTTCTAAATCTGGGTCGTTGTAATATGTATCTAAAAAACTAATAACACCGCTACAAAAGTCCGCACCACCTAAAGTCTTATAGGACTTGTGTATTAGGCTTACCTTTGCGTCGCATTGCTCCTTTAGTTCCTTGTGCTTGGCTTGGTCTGCAGTTGCCCCAGCATCTTTAGCGTAGCGTGTTAATACGGCCTTCTTTGTATCTAAACATAACTGCTGGAAGGTATTACTAATATCGCCTTTTATACCGCTTGGCGTAGGCTTTTCGCTATGCGACCAGATATTCTGCGGGTTAAGGCTATACCAGCCTAAATGCTCGTTATATACATACTTATCCGGTAATATATTGTAAAAATACTTGGCTATATCGTTGCTATTTAGTAGTTCCAGCATATCTAAAAAGTCCTTGCGTGTTTCCATTAGTTCGTAAAACTTGGCTGGGTTATGCTTCTTAAGTTTGTGCCATAATGTGGCCTCTGTTAGTTGCTTGGATCGCCTATCGGTAAATGTCCCCCATTTCTTGCAACATGCTCCCGCTTCGTATCCTATATTAGGGCGTTTGCTTACTTTGTCCCAGTCTTGCCATGTTAGTTTCTTATTATAAAATATAATACCTATATCTAACCAGTCTTGGTAGTTCTTTAGCACCGCATCTGGTAAGGCCATCGCTACCGCTACTAACTCGTGGTCTACCACCTCTACTGGGTTTGAGGTAGGCGTAGGCGTTGGTGCTACGCTTACTATACTATTCGTTTCGCTATCTGGCTCTGGTGCAGTAAATGTAAGTTTGGGCTGGGCTACATCCTCTCCCTTTACGAACCGTTGGTCTAACCCCTTAAGGTAATCTAAAACCGCTTGGGGTATCTCTTCTATATCGTCTTCCATCGGTTCTTTTATCCATTCGTATTTTGCTAAACAGTCGCCCTTATACCATAACTGGCTGGGTTGGCAAAATATAATACCGCCGTCGTTGCGTATATCTATCTTATACTCGTCGCTTGTAGTTTGCTTTACTCCGTCGGTATATTTGTAGCAGTAGTGGTATCCTTTGTTGGTCTTGGCTACCATGTTGCAGTCCGTCATTAGATCCATTAGTTCTTTGGCCGTTTCCGTATTAGGGTCGTCTATATCTATTACGCTTATACCGCCCCGCTTACCGGTTATTAGTGCATAATGTGTTCCAGCCTTAAGATTTTTAATGCGTTCGCTTTCTTCCTTCCATTTTCCATTAGGCTTGTAGCCCTTCTTTACCTTACCATCTTTTATTTCTACCTTTAGTTCTACGCTTAATAACTTAAGGTTAAGGCGTTCGTAAAGGCTAAATACTGGGTTGCCGTCGTGCCATTGGGTTGCCGGTGGGTTGGTTGCCATCGTTGCTATGACCGTGTCTGGGGTCTTGTTTCCACCGTTTGTCCGCAGTGCTACTTCGTTGCCGGTGGGTTGGCTGGAGGCTGGGCGTGGCATCTTTTATGACTGTGGATGACATAAAAAATCCAGCCGGAAAGAACTTTTTTACAACGCCGGAGGGTTGAGGCTGGGCTTACTTTTTTACAGTTTGGCCTATATACTTACTTTTGGTAAATATCTTTAGTTTTATATCGTAAATGTAGTTATTTATATGTAAAAAAAATATTTTTTTTACTATTAAGTAAGTGGTAAGTATCTTTATTTACTTACTTTAGGTAATAAAGCGATATGAAATGGTAAAAATCTTTACGATTTCGTATCGTGTAAAAAAGTAGTAAGGGGTTGATAAGGCCATTCGGCCAAAATCGGCCATTTTCACCACTGGCAAGATTGGTAGCCATTTCCTTCTAACAAAGAGGGTGGGCTATATGCAAATGTGCTACCCAAATGGTGCGGATGATGCGGACTATAAGCACCGCCTATCATACCCTTTACAATAGCACCATTATCACCTAAATAACCACCGCCTCTTGGCCTACCTTGTCCCTCTTGGAATGGCTCTAATGTAGGGGCTTCATCTGTTGCCTTTGGCTTACGCTTATATACACGCTTTGGTTTCGCTACTGGTGCAGTATTAACAATCTCATTGGTAGGGACAGCACTTTCGGCCACCGCTGGTGCTACTGCCTTTTTCGCCCGTGCCTTACGTGCTTTAGGTGCTGGTGTGGTTTCTTCGGCAACTGCAGTAGGTGATACAGAGCCTATAAAGGGTAATACAGAGTCGCTAATAGGGGCTTTACGGATGGTTGTGGATACACATGGGTGCGGTTTAGGTGGCTTATCTGGTTTATCTTCATTTTTAGGCTTTAGATTAATCTTTATATCACCCTTAACAGCATTACCCTCCACCTTTTTATAGTCTTGGTAAGGTAATACGGGCTTTGTATATTCAATAGGTATAACTTCTGATGAAGAAATAAAGTAT
>Ga0209297_1001790_pt1 | contig 12285 bp, 18 predicted proteins | sample S_130805_MF_Meta_FD_187322 | JGI IMG/M metagenome (GOLD analysis project Ga0209297, IMG submission 187322) | Freshwater microbial communities from Lake Simoncouche, Canada to study carbon cycling - S_130805_MF_MetaG (SPAdes) (version 2) | ecosystem: Environmental > Aquatic > Freshwater > Lake ... | reverse complement strand
AACATATGTGGATGCGAAACATGGGTTCCGGTATGGCAGAAGCAGATTTTACTTTTCATGAATGTTATGTAAGGGCGGTAAAACTAGGATGAAACTATTAGATGTATTACCATTATTAGAGGCTCGTAAGAATCCTGAACAAAATGTTAAGTTACCAGCATATAAACAAATATGGGATTATGTGGCTAATTTAGATGAAAGTATAGATGTTAATGATTTGTTCATATCATTCACCAATATTGAAAAATTAGGTATTAATCCTTTATATGGTTACAATACTCCAATGGGTATCTATTTTTTCCCATTAGTAGAAATATGGGAACACTATAATATTAGTAAAGCAAAATCATTCAATAAAACATTACCACCTGTTGTTAGAGGTAGACCCTATATTCAATTAGTACAATATAATGGTAAAGGTCATTTCATTAGAAAATTATCAGAATATACAGATAGTGATTTAAAGAATGATATTGAAAAAATTAAACAAATGATTCCTAATGATAGACTAGTTGTTAAAGATATTGAAGATTATGATACATTTATTGAGGAAGCTATTAACGGTGCTACACCAGCACAATGGGATTTTTATCCATCACCTGCAAGAAAATTCTTTAATATCTGTAGAACAATTACCTATGCACCATCTAAAACATTAACCAAAAAATTGGTACATTCTAAAGAGGATGAAGCATATTATCAAAAATTTGAACAAGTTACCCCTAATCAAAGCTCAAGAAACTGGAATTGGTTATTAAGAAAATTAGGTTATGCTGGTATGTGCGACAATGCTGGTAATATTCATGAGAATGAATATATTCAGGCATTCTTCGTATCTACTCAATATTTCAATCATTTGACAACATTTATTAATACTGATGCATTAGATATGGATGAATTAGAATCTCATATTAAATCTGGTGATATTCATAGCATTATTAATACTCTTCAAGGTACCACTAAGCCACAATTATTGAAAAAATATCCACAGATACTAGATATGAAACTAAATCTTGTTAGAAGTATGTCGGTAATATTACCATTCCTCAAAATATTTAATATTAAATTAGATAATATGCATACCTTTGATGATATGTTAGAACAACAACTTAAAGATGTTAGACCATTTTTCGAAAATGGTAAATGGAATGCTTTAACATATAGTAATGAAGTAGCTGATAAATTTTTAAAAGCATTATATAATGAATATATTGAATTAGATAACAAATATCCAACCATGAATTATAAAACAAATGGAAAAATTGCGGTTATGGTTATATTAAAAGATAACCCACTATGGACACCATATTTTAAACAATCACAATACTACAATAAATTAGTATCACTTTAGGAGCATTAATAATGCCTGCAGCAAATTACACCATAGAATATTCTGACGTTCATGGATATGTTTTTAAAACTATTAATTTAGGAACATTTACCTATATATCAGAACAACAAATTATTGATGAATATGATTTACATTGTAAAAAATTTGATGATAGAAATATTAAATTATATAGGGATGAAGAATTAATAAAAGCTCACAATATATAAAATGTTTACAAAATTACTCCATAAATAATTGCAATATTTTATTAATGGAGTTGTATCAATATGGCAAAATTGGCAAAACGTGCAAAAAAAGAACATTCAGATAATCATGAATTTTTACAGACCGAACCAAAGGAAATTGAAACGTTATCATTAGCACAGAAAAAATATTTAAATGTTATTAAAAATAATATATTAACTTTTGCCACAGGATGCGCCGGTACCGGCAAGGCTCAACCGTTAGATGAGCCGGTGTTAACACCATCTGGATTTGTTCCGATGGGTGATATTGAAAAAGGCGATTTTGTAGTATCAGAAGAAGGACAGCCGATTCGGGTATTAGATACATTTATCAATGATAATTTAAAAATGTATAAACTCACATTTTCAGATGGGTCTACTACTAATTGTTGTGAAGACCATTTGTGGGAAATTCAAACACCAAAACTAGCATCAATGAAACGGTATAAAGTTATGCCATTATCTGAAATGTTAGATGGTATAAATATCGACAAATCAAAAAAAGCATCGTATAAATATCGAGTGCGATTAACTAAACCAGTTGAATTTCTAAAAAACGATAATCAGGAAATTGATGCCTGGACAATGGGTTATATTTTAGGTAACGGAAGTTCAACAAATTATAATTTGATTATTACTGTTGGTAGTCATGATTTTGAAGAAATTTTAAGTAAGATTGCCCCAGATGTTATTATGTCATATAGACGTAAGGTTAATGGCGTTTATGATATTGCAGTAAATAAAGAGCATCGACATCTTTATGATTTGTTAGGTTTACATGATGTTAAATCCATTGATAAATGGATTCCTGATAACTATAAATATGGGTCAATAGCTCAAAGAAAAGCATTGCTGGCTGGATTACTAGACAGCGATGGTAGTTGTGCTAACAATAAACTTAGATTTTCATCATCTAGCAAAAAATTAATTGATGATGTTACATGGCTGGTTCGTTCACTTGGTGGTATTGCGACTATCACTATTAACGATAGAACACCCAGCAAGAATATTGAGTATGGTCTTCAAATTAGAACACCATTTAATCCTTTCTCATTAAAAAGAAAAGCAGAAGGATACAAGGTTTTAGCAACGGATATTTGTGCCAATAAACGAATTGTCAAAGCTGAGTATATCGGTATTCAAACCGGAAAATGTATTAGTGTTGATAGTGAAAGACATCTTTATTTGACTAGGGACTTTACAGTTACTCATAACACCTATATTGCCTTATCATATGCTGCTGAACAATTAAAAGCTAAACGAATATCAAAGATTATTATCACTAGACCATTGGTAGAAACTGGTGAAAAATTAGGATATTTACCAGGTCCTCAACCATTAGATACTAAGATTGCTATTCCTAATGGTTGGACTACTATGGGAGAATTACAAATAGGTGATTATGTTATTGGTAAAAATGGTAAACCTATTGAAGTATTAAATATCTTTCCTAAAGGTGAAAAAGATGTTTATCGAATCATTACCACCGATGGAACATCTACTGAATGTTGTGCTGACCATCTATGGTTTACTACTACTGCTAAAGAAAGAAAACAATATAATGACCATACCGTCAATACTAGTCCTTATATTGGGTCTGTTAAATCTACCTTTGATATTGCACAGACATTATTAACTAAAAACGGTAAAATCAATCATCATTTACCTAGACATTCTGCAGTAGAGTATAATACTATAAATGTAGATATACCAGCATATGATTTTGAATGTTCTATGGATGATACCATACCTAATGAATACAAATACAATTCTATTGATATTAGATTAGATATATTAAATAATGTAATAGAACAATTTGGTACTACCTATGAAGATATTATTCATTTTGATAATATTCCAGAACCATTAACTGATGATATTATAGAAATCGTTCGGTCACTGGGTGGTCACACTAATAAAGGTATCAAAAATAAACATGGTAAATATAATTTTATCTTTGATATGTCAGATATATTATATCCAAAATATAATAGTGGGGTAGGTATCGCAACGATTGAATATGTTGGTAAAAAAGAAGTACAATGTATATTAGTCAATGCTGAAGACCATTTGTATCTAACAGACCATTTCTTGGTAACCCATAATACAATGGAAGAAAAGATTTCACCCTATTTTGACCCTACGATTGCCATATTAAATAAGCGTTTAGGACAATCTTATACAGATTATTTAATTAAACGTAATATCATTGAGGCTAAACCTTTAGCCTATTTAAGAGGTTCAACATTTGAAAATGCTATGGTCATTCTTGATGAGAGTCAGAACACTACTCCAACACAAATGTTAATGTTCTTAACTAGAATTGGTGAGAATTGTAAAATGATTGTTGATGGTGATTTAGCACAATCTGATATTCGTGGAGAATCTGGATTGCATGATGCATTGTCAAGATTGAAACAGGTTAATAATGTTGGTCATATTCACTTTACCATTGATGATGTTGTACGGTCAGGAATCTGTAAAGATATTCTTATTGCCTATGGTAAACCTAAACCAAAATTAGAAGATACTGAATGATACTTAAAGAAAACCCCTGCTTCGCAGGGGTTTTCACTCTCTGGACTATTTTCAAATTATTAACATAATCCCAATCATCAATATCATTATCAATGATTTGTTTAACATTTTCTAACCGTTCGGTATGTACATGAGATTTCTTCATGTAAGGGTTAAAAGCTAGGGTATTTCTAAGTTTCATAAGGTTTCTCCTATTAATTAAAGTATTTATATTAGCATAAATAACTATTTTCTTACAATAAAAAATGCATATGAAACAATTAAATTTCTTAGAATACTTGGCAGAATATCATCATGATTATTCACAATCAAATGATTATCAACCATTAAAGCACGGTGACACAATGACCGTGTTTCATGGTTTTTATAGGGTTGGTGATGCTGTTAAGATGGCTAAACAAGGTATGTCTGGAAGGGTAAAAGCTGATAGAGTATATTCGTATGAGTTGAGAAATAATCCATATGGTTTATTTGTGTCACCATCATTAAAGATTGCTGAAAGATTTGCAAAAGGTAACATCAGGGTAGTTATAGAATTTGTTGCATCATATAATGAATTAGAAGCTCCAGTATGGCCTAATGGTGGGTATGCCGTACAGGGAGAATACGCAAAGACATTCTCTGGTAGACATGAACGGTTTAAGGCTAAGAAGGCTACCCAATATGATATAGAATCTGATGAGACTATGCCAGAATGGGTTAAATTATCAGATGATAAACATCTTGCTGCATTATTAATGACCGGTGGAGAATCACAGGCATTATTTGTAGGTCATTTAAATCCTGATGATATTAATTATTTTTATGTTGCAGAAGGTAATGAAGAATATATTAAACTATCGCCATCAGAGTTCTTAGAAAAATATTATGAACAATATAAACCATCTACTAAACGTGAAAAGATATTCAATCCTAATGATGATTTTGATAGTGAAATATTTATTGATGGTTTAGCTAATGAAATTCATAAAACATCAGAACACACATATGAAACAATAAAAGATATCTATACTAGATATTCTAAAGGACCCGATGCATATTCTTATATATCTCAGAATTTTGAACACTATTTGTGGCCTAAACAAATGATTCAATTTTGGAAATGGATGCGAAAAGAATTCAGATAAATATAACATTTATAGAAAACATAACATTATGAAACTATCTGAAGTATTGCCACTATTGGAAGGACGTAAGAATCCTGATATTAACATCTATGAACAATCAGAACCATTATTAGCTCCTAATGGTCATCCATCTAATTTAAATCAGGTACAATACTATCAAGTACGTACACCAGAATTTAAAGAATGGTTTGGTGATTGGGAAAATAATCCTGCACAGGCTAGTAAGGTATTAGATACTAATGGAGAACCATTAGTTGTTTATCATGGTACTGGTACAGAATTCTATGTATTTGATAAGAAGAAGGCAGAGGATAAAGAAGGTAGAAAATTTGGGGTAGGTACTGGTAAAGGTGTATTTGCATTCATTACTGATAAACAGATGGCTAGTCATTGGGCCGATAGAGCCTCTTCACGGGCCGAATATGGTGTGATGCATGATAAGCCTAGCATCATGGATGTATTCCTCAATATACGCAATCCTATCACTCGTGACCAATTTGAAGAAATGTTAAATAAGAAATTTGAAGGATATCAATTTAGAATCCCCAAATATCGTGATAGATTCATTGCCGAAATATATAAAGAATTAAAATCTAGTAAGGTAGATGGGATAATTTCAGATTGGGGTGAAATAACAGCATTTAATCCTAAACAAATTAAATCAGCTACCCATAATTTTGGAACATTCTCTAAAAAGTCTAAACATATTCATGAATCATTAGATATTGATGATGGTAAATATCGTAACTTTAAATATCAAGATACCACCATCCAATATGCTAATAATGGTGATTATATTAAAATAGCATCGGTAAGAACTCCAGTATCAAAACGTGGTCAAGGTTCCGCACGAAATGCAATGGTAGAATTCTTAAAAGTATCTGATTCTTTAGATATTCCAACCATGTTAGATTCATCAGCATTAGATAAGAAAACCAATGATTTAAAATTATTGAATTTTTATAAATCATTGGGATATGTGGAAACCGGTAAGACCATTAATATGATGGGCGATAAAGAATTAATTAGACAGGTGCCTTAATGCTATTAAAAGAACTATTTGAAAATATTAATCAACCGTTAATAGCTCCTAACGGTAAGAAATCTAACCTTAATAAAGGTCAATATTATTTGGTAAGAACATCAGCATTCAAAGAATGGTTTGGTGATTGGGAACATAACCCTAAACAGTCTAGTAAGATATTAGATAACAATGGCGAACCATTAGTTGTTTATCATGGTACTAATAGTAATATTTTTACATTTAATAAGGATACGTTAGGGTCAAAAACCAAAGCTCGTAGTGCAATGAAAGGATTCTTTTTCACTAATTCTCCTGATAATGCAGAAACATATACCAATATGCGGGATGACCCATATTCTTGGGAAAAAAAGATATCACCAGAAGAACAAGCAGAATTACAACGATTAAACGATTATACTAATGAATTGAAACCCAAAAATTCTAAATATGATGATTGGAAAATGTCAGATGAGTGGCGTACTAGAAATGCTGCTGAAATAGACTATATGTCAGGTATTCTACATAAATATTCGGCAGGTCCAAATATAATTCCAGTATTTTTAGATATAAAAAATCCATTGATTTATGATTTCCACGGAAGTGAATATAGAGATATTACTTTTAATGACTTATTAAAGAAAGCTAAAAAGAATAAGAAAGATGGTGCATTATTAAAGAATACCTATGACCCATTATTAAATAATGTTTTAGTAACATTTAGTCCTAATCAAATTAAATCAGCTATTGGTAATACTGGTGATTATTCTAAAGACTCTGATAATATTCATGAGGGTGTATAAATGCTATTAAACGAAATCAAACAATTAGATACATTATTAGCTCCTAATGGTCATCCATCAAGATTAAATCAGGTACAATATCAAATGGTTAGAACTCCAGAATTTAAAAAATGGTTTGGAGATTGGGAACACAGTCCTAATACATCTAGTCATGTTATTGATGAGAATGGTGAACCAATGGTAGTTTATACTGGAACATCTATTGATAAAGATTTTACAAAATTTAAAACTCCTAGAAATGGTATATGGTTTACTAAATCTCATGAAGATGCATCAAAATATGCTATGGATAATGATAGTCAAAAAACAAAATATAATCCAGATACTGACAGATATGAACAGATACATACTTCTGGTAGAGTTATCCCAGTATTCATCAATATGAGAAAATCCTATATATTAACAAAAGAAGATTTTGACCGTATAAATGTTTCTAATTATAAAAAGGCACAAGCTATATTGTTTGATGAATTGCGTCATCATGGTTATGATGGAATACAGTGGATAGGCAATGCTACATGGGTTGCAATCGGTAATGCTAACCAAATTAAATCAGCTATAGGTAATATTGGAACATTCTCAACTGATTCATCACATATTCATGAAGGTAAAATATGTTATTAAAAGAACTATTTGAAAATATTAATCAACCGTTAATAGCTCCTAACGGTGAAAAATCTAATCTTAATCATGTACAATATCAATTGGTTAGAACACCAGAGTTTAAAAAATGGTTTGGCGACTGGGAAAATAATCCTAATGCTGCCTCTAAAGTAGTAGATGATAATGGGGAACCATTAGTAGTCTTTCATGGTTCACCATTATCATTTGATATGTTTACCAATAATAGTTGGTTTACAACTGACCCTACTGATGCTGCTACCTATTCAAATATGTCTATACCCGATAAAGAATTTTCCCCACAAACCTATCCCGTATTTCTTAATATTAAAAAACCAAAATATGTAAATTTCTATATCCTTAAAAAAGAAGCTGAAGCAGGATTAGATAAATTAAAATCGGATAGTGGCTATATTATTACCCAAGGTGATAGAAAACATTTCGTGGTTAAAAATCCTACACAGATTAAATCAGCAATTGGGAATATTGGTAAATACTCTACAAAATCTGGAAATATTCAAGAAGGTATCCAAAAATGTTATTAAAAGAAATCAAACAATTATCAGAAAATACCCAATTTAGTCCTCAATTCTTAGCATGGTTTAAAGGTTCTAAAGTAGTAGATGAACATGGTTTACCATTGAAAGTTTATCATGGTTCAAATTCTGATATTATGAAATTTGAAAGAGAATATTTACATACCGCAAATTCTACATCACAATATGGTGCCGGTCATTACTTTGCCACATCACCTACTACTGCATCAGGATATGCGGAACATAATAAAGAAGGTGGGGTAGTATATCCCGTATATCTTAGTATCAAAAAACCATTACCTGCTAATTATGTGAAAAAAATAACAAAAATACAAATTAGAAATATTATATCATTATCCCCCGGATTAAAAGATGCCTTGTGGAATTTTGGTGATATTGATAGACAAGGTTATCATGCAATATTTAATAAGGTTATTGATATTTTTTATGATAGCCAAGGTGGTCCATTATTAGAAAACTTACATATGATAGCTAATGATATTTTTGATGGTTATGACCATGAATTCTTAGCAGCTATCCATAAAGTATTAAAATATGATGGTATCGTTGTCAATTTTGATAATAATCAAAAATTCTATGTAGCATTCTTTGCAAATCAAATTAAATCTGCTATTGGTAATACTGGAGAATATTCTAAAGAATCTGAAAATATCCATGAAGCATTTAATGTTAACTTAGACCAAGCCTATGAGATTTTTAAACAAAGTTATGAAAAATCTACCGGTGCAGCATGGGCAAAGGATAAATTCTTATCCCGTGCAAGAAATTGGAAATTCTATGGTGATGATAATGGTTATGTTTCTGTACGTCCACAACGGTCAGGATTATATAAATTAGTAGGTGTTGCAGGGTCACCAAAAAGTATTCTAAAAGGATTGCATGAATTATTAGCAGAGAATCGTCCAATATGGGGAATGGTTAGTGCTGATATGGTCCCTATGGCTAAAAAGGTAGGATTTATTCAACCCCCTGGATATATTATTAAAGCTATGATGAAACTTATCCCAGCATCCGTCTTTGGTGATACTGAATTCACCGTTAATCATGACGGTTCATTAACATTTAACTATTCAGATGTTGGTGATGCTACCAAATATTTTATTGCCAATAAATTATACTTTAAAGAAATGTTAGCTACCCATGCTGATAAAGTTAATGACTTTGCAATGAAACCTATTCTGAAAACATTAGAATTGTTGGTTAAATAAATGAAATTATATGAAATTCTTCCATTATTTGAAGCTCGTAATAATCCTAATGTATCTGCACCAGCGATAGTATCAAAAACCTTTAAAGAACTATTCCACGTAGGCAACATGGATTCCTCACAGAAACGTATGAATAGTTATGAAGGTGCGGGTCTAAGTGTCAGTACACATCCAGAGGCATGATAACCGGTGATACTTATGTTGTAACAAAAACTAATAATTCATTTATTCATGCACGTAAATTATCTAAAGATACGAAAGAAGAAATTACTAATTGGGCAGTACATGAAGGATTATTAGAACCATCCGAAACCGTAACAGTTTCTTGGTATGATGACGAAATGGGTTCTACTATGCAAACCATTTATCCATCTATGAAAGATGCTGAGGACGCATTTGGTGAAGAATTAGAAGATTATGAGGTTGTTAGTAATCGTAATGGTATTAAACCATCAGAGAAATTAAAACATTTAACGAAAAATCCAAATATGTCACCAACGGGTGTATTTGATTATATTTTACCATTATATGCAGAACAACATGGATACGATGGGGTATGGTGGCAAGATAGATTAAGTGTTAACAGATATAGTGCCCCACGAGGGGTAATTGTTCCATCTAAAATACATACATGGAACTTTAAAAAATTATCACCCAATAATCAAACAGGTTAATAATGTTAAACATATATCGATACCATACTAATCCTGAAAAACTGTTATACCATGAAGATGAACTGCATATCGGGGATTATAATGGTCGAAAACTATTCATATCTTCTGTAGAATATGAAAAGAAAATGAAAATCCAAGATGGTATCGAATATTGCAAAAGCCTCAATATGGGGAACCATCAATGGAGAGTCCCCACAAAAGATGAATTATTATTCATATATGAGCATACAAAGGGTTTAAATAACCCTAGATATGCTTTTAAGAATAATCTATTTTCCGGATATTACTCAACCACCAAATATTTAAATGCTTTATATTGGGTGGTAAATTTCGATGCTGGTGAAACATCTACCTTTGATGCTGAAGAATATCCGGAGTATATTAGACCGATAAGATTAGAATAATTACTTATCGTTAGCACAAACGATTTTAATTGTATTAGGGTATAGCACAGTCTGTACCCTTTTTTGCAATAATGCTCTACCCATTTCGGGGGCAACACAATAATCCGATACTGCCTTAGTTAATAACAATTCAGATTCTTGTACCATCGTACATCCTGGTAATGTTAATAGAATCAAAACAGATAATATTTTTTTAATCATTGAAAGTCCTTTACATCTAAAAGTTGGTATACTGCCATACCAGTTAATAATAATACTACCGCATATGTTATTGCCATGATAATAATTACATACCTCATCTCAATAATTCCAAATTATCAATATACCTTTCAATAAAATGGTTAACGAAGAAATTAATTTTACCTTTCTTAATGCCTACCCAAAATCCTTTCAATCTATCCTTAGCAGTTTGCCATTTAGACATTTCAGCTAATTTGCCATGATGGTCAAAATAATATAACACGCCATGATGCTCATATGGATATACCGGATTTCTTGTTACTATATCAGCATTATTAACAAATCTATAATGCTCAATACTTAAACTATTCATATGGTCTATATACGCTTGATTGCCTACCTTAGGGCTTCCAAATGTATATAGAATAGGATTGGGTAAGTCAGGATTCTGATGGCATCTAGTGGTGATTATCGTCGCCATAGCAGCACCTAAACTATGGCCAGTACACCATATTTTTCTATTCTTTCCATATTTCTTAAATAATATCAATAAATCTTTCCAAATATTATCAACACTTTCTTTAAATCCTTTATGGACCTCACCATGATTATCTAAACTTGGGACCAATTCAAATTCTATATCAGCTTTAATATCTGTCCATTCCGTAGGTTGTGTACCCCTACTAACTATAATAATATTCTTATCATCCCAAATAAAATATGCTTGTGTACCATTCTTAGATAAAAAAATGCTATCATATCCATATTCATTGAACAATTGATTATCATTATACGCTAATGAACTAAATTTAGCCATTAACAATGCTTGTTCATAATTTTCCATAATATGTTACCTATGCTCTAAATAGTTACCATATTTATGAACATTAAAAAACCCACCAAAGGTGGGTTTAATCTTTAAATTTATTCTTAATAAATTGTTCGGTAATCTCATGATGCCTTTCTTCATGATGTTGTTTATAATCGTAATCAATAACACTATTATTAATCTCAACAATAAACTTATATATTACGTATAGTGATGCCAATAATATTATTAAACCAGCACCAAAAACATAATTAATAATATCTGGATTTGTAAACATTATCGTACTCCTGTTTTAGATTTATATAATTATACCTTCTTATAATCTACATCCAATTTCTTAGCTGATTCTTTCTCAGCATTACTTAATGCTTTAATAGAATTCAAAAATGATACCAATTCTTTCTTACTCTTAATTTCTGTTCCATGATTCCAAAAATGTAAAATCTTCTCATGATTCTTCATAGCAAATTTTTTCAACTGTTTCTTAACCGTCTTAGATGCTTTATCACCTAAATTATCTGAAACTATCTTATACTCAGGTACGGTCATAACTATATTAAGTTTATCATTGCTTTTTAAACTATACTTAATAGTACAAACCGTTGCATCTTTTGTACTAATATAAACATACCCTTTAGATATCCCAGTATCCTTAGAATCTAAATTGAGCATATCAAATAATTCTAACTTACGATTAATATACAATTCTGATAATAACATATTCTTTCATCCAAATGTAATTATTTAT
>Ga0209297_1001789_pt1 | contig 12295 bp, 16 predicted proteins | sample S_130805_MF_Meta_FD_187322 | JGI IMG/M metagenome (GOLD analysis project Ga0209297, IMG submission 187322) | Freshwater microbial communities from Lake Simoncouche, Canada to study carbon cycling - S_130805_MF_MetaG (SPAdes) (version 2) | ecosystem: Environmental > Aquatic > Freshwater > Lake ... | reverse complement strand
TGCGGGTAAGACCACGGCCCTGGACATATTGGAAAAAGTCGATCCAGCGCTTGCAAAAGCCGAAATGATCTACGACACCAACATGAACAAGTTTTCATCAGCGGACAAAAAGATACAGCAAGCTTTGGAAGCCAAACGTAAGGTCCGAATTGTTTACACCTACCGCGAACCATCGGATGCCCTGGAACATGGCGCATTATCACGGGCGCACAGGATGGAAAAGGAAAAGGGATCAGGTCGAACCGTCCCAATTGGTGAACATCTAAAAACCCACATGGGATCGCGCCAGGTGATCGAGCAGCTGCAGAAGAAATACGCCAAAAACCCACGGGTGAATATTCAAATTGTTGACAATTCGTTGGGTAAGGGCAACGCCAAGGCAAGCCAGCTTGACAAGTTACCTAAATTAGAAGAGAATGAAGTTAAAAGGAGGTTGTATGAGACTCTCGAAAGAGTACGTTCCAGCGGTATCGGCGGAACGGAGCGAATTAGTGATGCCATCTACAGAGGAACTAAAGGCGCTAACGCCCGCTGAACATCGGGAAATGCGGATGTTTGAAGCAGAAAACAAAGGCCTGGCTGAACGCCTGGCTGCTGGTTTGAACAAAGCCGTTATGCGCGAAGACATGGATGGGACTCGCGGTGTCTAGCTGCTCAACTTGTTTGTTCTTTAAGAACGCCCAAATTATGGGTAGCTGCCGCCGTTATCCGCAAATGTTAAACAAACACGAAAACGATTGGTGTGGTGAACACGTTCTAGCGCCTATGGCCCTGGTTCAAATGCCCGTGTACGACATAATGACAGACACGGTCACCGAAGCCCCCAAACGCAAATACACAAGGAAAAAAGATGCTGCAGCCGTTGCGTGACCGCGTAGTGGTACGTCCCCAGGTAAGGACGCTATCCGAAATCATCGTGGTAAACAACAAAGAACCATTTAACGAAGGCACGATCATGGCGATCGGCCCAATGGTTTCAGAAGTAAAAGTCGGCGATTTTGTTAAATACGGAAACGGTGACTATTTGAATTGGCCTACTCACAACGTGGGCGGTCAAGACTACCAGGTAATTCAAGAAGCGGACATTTGTGCCGTAGTTGAAGCATAATCCACAAACCTAACTCTTTTAAGGATCACATCATGTCAAATTCACAAGCAATTGGCGCGGCATATCTTGACCAAGATATTATCGATGCCAATTATTCCCTAGTGAACAATATCACAGGGCAATTAGGTTACACAACTGGCAGCCCAACAACTTCTGGCGTTTCTGTTACTCAGGCAACCAGTAAATCAACAGGCGTTACGCTTAATGCCGCGGCTGGTCAAATTGTTACTAACAATGCGGCTTTAGCGGCTGGTGCAGAAGTGGCTTTTATAGTCACAAACAGCGCAGTTAGTGCATTAGATATTCCAGTTATTGCTCTTGCATCAGGCGCAACTACTGCTGGTACTTATCTATTGAGCATTGCAGCTGTAGCAGCTGGTTCTTTTACGGTTGTAATTTCTAATGCAAGTGCTGGTTCATTGTCTGAAGCTTTGACAATCAATTTTGGCATTATTCACGTTGCACAACTGTGAACGAAGCAGCCCTAAAAGCTAGGATTGAAACCCTAACCGCCCAGGCCCGTCAAATGGAGACAACACTCCAGGCGATCGGCGGGGCGATCCAGGACTGCCAATATTGGTTAACCCAACTGGAAGCCAAAGATGCCCCTGATCAAATCAATGACACCCAAAGCGCTGAAGGCTAATATCAAAAAAGAGATAGAAGCTGGCAAGCCGCCCAAACAAGCGGTGGCAATTGCCTATTCTGTAAAGCGGGAAGCTGTCAAGAAGCCAGCGAAAAAGAAATGACTAAGCACGACAAACCCATAGCTCACAAGACCACGGGAAAAGGTAAAACCTACAACCCAACGGACAAGGGCGCGGGTATGACTGCAAAGGGCAGAGCTGAATACAACGCCAAGAACGGCAGCCACTTAAAGCCGCCAGCACCTAATCCGAAGAGCAAAAAAGACGAAGGCCGCAAGGCCAGCTTTTGCGCCAGGATGGAAGGTGTAGTCAAAAACGCCAAAGGTCCAGCTGAACGGGCTAAAGCATCACTAAAGAACTGGAACTGCTAATGAAACCTGGACTCTATGCCAACATTCACAAAAAGCAGCAACGCATAGCCAACGAAAAGGCCGAAGGCAAGCCCGTAGAACGTATGCGTTCGCCTGGCAGCAAAGGCGCACCCACAGCTGCAGCATTTAAGCAATCTGCTAAGACAGCTAAGAAATGACAGACCCAATCGAAAAGCGCCCAGTAGGTCGCCCAAGCTTGTATGACCCCGCACTATGCGACCAGGTTATAGAGCTAGGCAACCAGGGTAAATCCATAGAACAAATAGCCGCAAAGCTAGGGGTTTCTACTAGGGTGCTATTCGATTGGAAAGACAGGCATCCAGAATTTATGCACGCCTTGGACCAGGCGAAGGAGCTAGAGCTTGATTGGTGGGAGAACATAGCCCAAAACATGATGGTCGAACACAAGGACGGATCGAAGCTAAACAGCTCTATCTGGTCCAGGTCGATGGCTGCACGATTCCCCAAGAAGTATCGGGAAAGCACCAAGACAGAAATCACAGGCGAGAACGGCGCACCGCTGCTGCAAGGCATCCAGGTCACATTTGTAAAGCCGAATGAATGACATAGTCAACCAGGCGATAGCTAAAGCGGAATTCCCAATTAAGCTTAAGGGCTTGTTTGAGAAAAGCCGCTATAAAGTCGCTTATGGTGGCAGAGGTGGTGCAAAAAGTTGGGGAATAGCCCGCGCTTTACTGATCAAAGGCGCTAAAGACCCAATGCGTATTCTTTGCGCCAGGGAATTCCAAACCAGCATTAAGGATTCAGTTCACAAGCTGCTATGCGACCAGATCGAAGCGCTTGGACTGCTGGGGTTCTATGAGATAACCCAGAACAGCATCCGCGGCAAGAACGGAACAGAGTTTTCCTTTGTAGGCCTACGCAACAACGTGGCAAACATTAAGAGTTACGAAGGTGTGGATATTGTGTGGGTGGAAGAAGCCCAGACAACTAGCCGCTTATCCTGGAACATCCTAATTCCTACCATCCGCAAACAAGGCAGCGAGATATGGATTAGCTTTAACCCAGAGCTAGAAACAGACGAAACATATCAGCGGTTTGTGCTGCAGCCGCCAAAGGACTGCATCCAAATAAAGATCAACTGGAGCGATAACCCCTGGTTTCCAGATACATTGATGCTGGAAAAGGACGCATTAAAGCAGCGCGACCTGGAAGCATACAACCAGGTATGGGAAGGCCTATGCCGCCAATCAGTCGATGGGGCGATATTTGCCAAGGAGCTGCAGCAAGCGGAACTGGACGGACGATTGACCAAAGTACCGTATGACGCAACCAAACCAGTTCATGCCGTGTTTGACCTGGGATGGGCCGACAGCACAGCCATTTGGTTTCTGCAGTTTGTGGGCATGGAAACCAGGCTAATCCGCTACATCGAAGACAGCCAGAAAACCATTAGCCATTACCTGGCGACTATGCAAACATTTGGTTATGTGTATGACAAAGTATGGCTTCCACACGATGCGGAGAATAAAACCCTGGCTGCAGCTGGTCGGTCCATTGATGACATAGTGCGGGCAGCTGGATACAAAACCCAGATATTGCCCCGTGTGCCAATCCTGGACTCAATCAACGCTGCCAGGACCATATTCCCCAGCTGCTACTTCGACCGCGATAATGCTGCCGAAGGGATTAATTGCTTACGCCACTATCGATATGAAGTCGATCCAGTATCGGGCCAGTTCAGCAGAACCCCGCTGCATGACCACTACTCGCACGGGGCGGACGCATTTAGATACATTGCGCTAATGATTAAAGAACCAGCTGCTAGGAAACCCAAGGCCCAGGTTGCAATGGTGGCTGGTTGGATGGGATAATTAATTAAAGAGGTACACCAATGGCACGAACAAACGAAGCTAAAGACGAACGCATCCAGAAGGCAATAGACTTTTGGCATTTGAGCAATGATGCGGACTCTATGAACCGCGCCGAAGCTTTGCAAGATATTAAGTTTGCAGCTGGCGACCAATGGCCCGTTGAGATACAGAACTCGCGCAACCTGGAAGCCCGCCCGTGCCTGACGATTAACAAGATCGATGCATATATCCGCCAAGTGACAAATCAGCAGCGTATGCAGCGCCCCAGGATCAAAGTGCAGCCAGTAAACAACCTGGCAGATTACAAGATCGCCCAAGTGATCGAAGGCATGACCAGGCACATAGAAGTTAATTCAAACGCTGATACAGCCTACGATACAGCCTTCGACTACGCGGTGCGGATGGGCTGGGGCTACTGGCGCATTAATACACGCTACGTCAGCGAAGATTCGTTCGACCAGGAAATATATATCGACACGATCGACAACCCGTTTACCGTTTACTTTGACCCTAATTCAATACTGCCAGACGGATCGGACGCTGAAAAGTGCCTGATCACGACCGTGATGGATAAGAAGATATTTAGGGAATATTACCCAGATGCGGACGATGGCGCTAACTTCACCCAGCGATCTACTGGTGACGATACCGCCAGCTGGATCACAAAAGAAGATATTCGCATAGCTGAATACTTCTACATTGAACGCGAACGCGCCAAGCTTTACCAGCTGAGCGATAACACGGTCCACTTTGCCGATTCTGCTAACTTCTTCGAAAAGGTCGAAGCAATGGGCTTAACCGTTGAAGACGAACGCGACACATTCCGCAAGGCAGTTAAGTGGTGCAAGATGACCGCCCTGGAAATCTTGGAAGAAAAAACCTGGGCTGGCAAATATATTCCCGTTGTGCCGTGCTACGGCGCACAAGTAATCGTGGACGACCGCCGCAAACGTTATGGCCTGGTACGGTTTGCTAAAGACCCGCAGCGGATGTATAACTTCTGGCGCACCAGCATGACCGAATCGGTTGCGCTAGCACCAAAGGCCAAGTGGCTGCTGGCAGAAGGCCAGGACGAAGGCCACGAAAACGAATGGGCATTGGCTAACATCAAATCTAGCCCCGTCCTACGCTACAAGCAAAAAGATATTGAAGGCGTGGCAGCGCCCGTGCCGCAAAGACTGCAGCCAGAACCGCCGCCCGCGGGCATTATGGAAGCAGCTGGCGCTATATCTGCCGATCTGCAAATGGTCCTGGGCATACTCGATCCGAACCAGCTGCCAACGGGCAACATATCTGGCAAGGCATTGGCTGGGCAGCAGAACCAGGTGGACTTATCCAATTTCCACTTCTACGACAACATGACCAGGTCAATCCGTCACACGGGCAAAATCATCCTGGACTTGATCCCGCATATTTACGACACAAACCGCGTGATGCGGATCATTGGATCGGACGGGCAGCCTGACATGACCACAATCAATGAGAAAACAGAAGTGGGCAAAGTGTTAAACGATGTGACGGTTGGCGAATACGATGTGGTTATGGATACTGGACCAGGATTCCAAACCAAGCGCCAGCAAGCCGTGGAAGCCATGATGCCGCTGCTAACAGGCAACGAGCAGCTATTCAATATTGCTGGCGACCTAGTGTTTAGGAACATGGATTTCCCTGGTGCGGACGTAATTGCGGACCGCCTGGCATCCATGAACCCAATGGCCCAGGTTGACGAAAAATCCGACATTCCGCCCCAGGTCCAAATGGAATTGGCAAACAACAAAAAGCAAATGCAAGAAATGCAGCAGCAGCTCCAGGCCGCGCAGCTGGAAATCAACAACCGCGGTCAGGTGGCACAGATACGCGAAGAAGGGGCAACCAAGCGCAAGCTTATGGAAGTCACCGCCAAGGCGCACAACACCGAAACAATGGCGGAAGTCAAAGTCAACGACCAAAACACCCGCGCTATTACCAGCCAGAACAAAACCGAAATCGATGCAATTGTGGAATTGTTGCTGCATCACATGGACACAAGCCGCCTAATGCGCGAGATCGACAAGCGCAACATGGAACAAGGGCAGTACGCAACAATTGCAGCGTCAGATATTGCAGAAGGCGCAAGCCCGTTCACGCAGCAGCAACCAGAACAAGCGCCAATGGAACAACAACCTATGCAATAAGCTTGACAAGTGAGTAATTTCGGGTAATATCGCCCAAAATCCTTACCCGTGGGATTCACGGGGCAAATTCTTTGAGGAAACTCAATGTCAGAAGTAGCAGAACGACTTGCAGCCAATGTGGTTACAAGTGAAAATTTAGCGGAATTTAACGCCAAACGAATGGGTTTAGCTGATCCATTACCTTCAGAAGCCGCGGCTGCCGTAGAGGAAACTCCAGCAGAACCGACCGAAGAGGTAAGCCAGAGTGAACCAAGTGGTGAAGATGAAGCGAAAGCAACGGAAGAACGCAAGCCAAATCCAAAATTGGAAAGGCGGTTTTCTCAGATAACTAAAGAGCGCGAATCAGCACGGGAAGAAGCCCGTAGGGAACGCGAACTAAGGGAATCTTTGGAAGTCCAGGTCAGGGAGCTACAAGCCAGGTCGCAGCCAAGCGCTGAACCGAAGTTTGATAGTGAACCAAAGCCAGAGCAGTTCACAGATATGTATGAGTACCAACAGGCTGCCATAGATTATCGTGTGGACCAGCGATTAGGGGAAGAAAAGCAGAAGATAGAAAACGCTAGAGCTGAAGCCGAACGCATGAAGGTGGTAAACACCTGGGCGAAACGGGTGGAAACAGCAAAGGCAGAGATTCCAGACTTTGAAGATATGGTCGGATCAGCAGACGTTGCAGTTAGCAATGAAGTGCGCGATGCGATCTTCGAATCAGAGGTTGGACCTCGCGTTTTATATCACCTGGCAGAAAATCCCGACCTCGCAGAAAAGCTCAACGGCATGACCATGACAGCCGCTTTGAGAATGATTGGTAAATTGGAAACGCAATTCGAGAAAAAACCCGAAGAGCTATTGTCGAAGACCGTTGTTAACAAAAGTAAAGCGCCAGCACCGATTAACCCTATCAGATCGGCAGCCAACGGGCGAGATGTGAACCTGACTAGCGATGGTCAATTCCACGGTTCGTATCAATCCTGGAAAGCAGCACGACTTGCTGGGCGAATCCGCTAGCGAAACAAACGCAACAATCCAACATTTGGAGAAACTTAAATGGCAAATAATTTACTAACGATCAGTATGATCACAAACGAAGCCTTAATGGTTTTGGAAAACGAGTTGACCTTCTCAGGCCAAGTCGATCGCAATTATGACGATCAATTTTCTGTCACTGGTGCGAAGATAGGCGCGACCCTCAATGTCCGCCGTCCTGGTAGGTTCGTAGGTACAACTGGCCCAGCATTGAACGTTGAAGACTTTAACGAGACTTCTGTTCCAGTAACACTTTCGACTCAGTTTCACGTCGACACCCAATTTACTAGCCAGGACCTGGCTTTGTCATTGGACGCATTTTCGGATCGCATTCTCAAACCCGCGGTGGCAGCAATTGCCAATAAGGTGGACTTTGACGGCCTGACAATGGCTAAGAACAACACCGCCAACATCGTTGGTACAGCTGGTACACCTCCAACTGGTCTTATTACATATTTGACCGCTGGTGCGTATCTTGATTCTGAAGGCGCACCACGCGATGGCCGCCGTTCATGCATCATCGAACCATTTACTTCTGCAACCATTGTTGACAGCTTAAAAGGTTTGTTCATGCCATCGGACAAAATCAGCGATCAATACACTAAAGGCATGATGGGCCGCGATTCCGCTGGGGTTTCATGGTACATGGACCAAAACGTTGTGGCACAAACATTCGGTTCGTACGCAACTGCGACCCTGGCTTGTGCAACCACTACCGCTACTGGTTTCTTGACCTCTGGCTGGGCTTCTACTTCGACTATTGCGTTAACTGCAACGACCGCCACTGCTGGTCTGAAACAAGGTGACGTAATCCAGATCGATGGCGTATACGCTGTTAACCCACAGAACCGCCAGGCCTACGGCAGCAACAAGCTCCGTAACTTTGTGGTGACAACTGCCGTGACCGTGGCAACTTCTGGCACTACAAACGTGACAGTTAGCCCCGCCGTGATCACAGCTGGTCAGTTCCAAAACGTGTCGATCCCGACTACTTCTGCAACCGCAGCAGTAACACCGTTTAATAAGACAGGAACAGTAAGTCCGCAGAATATTGTAATGCATAAGAATGCATTTTGCTTAGCTACGGCAGATTTAGAGCTTCCTGACGGAGTCCATTTTGCTGGACGCGCTAGTGATAAAGAACTAGGTTTGTCTTTGCGTGTAATACGCCAGTATACAATTAACAATGATAGTATTCCTACTCGCGTTGATGTGTTGTATGGCTGGGCCCCGCTTTACCCTGAGTTGGCTTGCCGCGTTGCAGCCTAAAGTTAATGGGGGCTAAACACCCCCGTTTCATTAAACATTTTTAAGGAAAACATATCATGGCTAATCCAGGACCAGCAAGTACCACAACGATTCACCCTTCGCAGCTATCCACGAACCAAGCGATCCGCCTTTTGGCCTACGCTAGCGCCGTGCCAGTTAGCCAAACGGGTGACGCAGCTGTAACGCTTCCAATCAATAACACTTCTTCATATAACGTGCAATTTGTAGCGATCACAAACGCTAACGTTGACGTTAGTGGTGGTGCATTGGCTATTTGGACCGCGCCAGCTGGAACAGGAACTGAGATTGTTACCAACGCTTCGTTGACTAGCAATACCAGCTCAACCTATGTGACCAACGCAACCGTAGTATCTGCAACAAAGGCTACACGTTTGACAGCTCAAACCTTGTACGTCAAGGTCGGAACTGCCGTTGCTGGTGGTACTGTAGACATCTTCGTTTACGGATACGATTTCAGCGAGTTTTAATCGTTGATTAAATAAGGGAAAGCCACTCTCAAAAGGGGTGGCTTTTTCCTTTTTGAAGCCTATAATTCAGACACAATTTTGAAGGATTGAACATGGTCAACACTTCCGTGATGCGATATAGCGGTCGCACTTATGCCCTGGACCTCACAACATCTGCTAGCACCGCGCTTCTAATCGAAGCCACTACAAATGACCAAACCAATTACGTTTCGTTGATCAATACGGGAACTGGTAAGGCTGCCGTTGAATTTTCTAATTCCAGCACCGTTACAACCCCCACTATTGCTGCAACTGGCGCAAGCGGTTCATTTGTGCTGCCAGCATCGATGAATTTCCCACTTTTAGTCGCTGCCCCAAAAGCACCGTTCTACATCAAAGCCATTAGTTCGGGCACAAACACCCTCTACATTACCGCTTGCCAAGCGGATTAAGGCTGCCCTATGGCTAATTCAGCCGCGACAACGTCAACGATTAACATCGTTCCCGTTCAAGGGATATTCCAGCCCGAACCAACGTTTGACCTGGTGACGTTGATCGGACCAGCTGGGACACCGTTCTATGCAAACATTAATCCCGTTCAATCGGGATTGACTATTACCAATAGCACGATTAATAGCAGCGTAATCGGCGGATCAGTTCCCGCAGCTGCCACGTTCACCAACATTGCAACGACCACGGGCACGATCACCACAACGCCTAGCGGTCCAAACGACATTGTTAACCAGGCGTATGTTGACGCGGTCGCGCAAGGTTTGTCGTTTAAGCAGCCAGCCAACTACACCACAACGGGAAACATCACGCTATCAGGCCTGGCAGTCCAGGCTAACGGTGATTGGACTTCTACATTAACCGCGGGCGATCGCATCCTGGTTAAAAACCAAACAACTGGCGCGGACAACGGAATTTATGTGGCTGCAGCTGGCGCATGGGCTAGATCATCGGACGCGAATACTTGGAATGAAATCGTTTCGGCCTATTTGTTTGTCCTGGCTGGAACAGTTTGGGCTGGATCGTCCTGGGTGGACACAAACCAGCAAGGCGGCACTTTGGGCACTACGCCCATTACGTTTACGCAATTCTCGAACAACGCAACCTATACAGCTGGCACGGGTTTAACCCTGGCTGGCTATCAATTCAGCATTACGCCCGTGGGCACAGCTGGCACTTACGGATCGGCATCATCCGTCCCAGTATTTGTCACCAACGCTAGCGGTCAAGTTTCATCGGTCACTAACACATCGATCGCCATCACAAACACCCAGGTTTCTGGCCTGGGCACAATGTCCACGCAAAACGCCAATTCCGTGGCGATTACTGGTGGCACGATCAACGGCACAACAATCGGCGCGACAACTGCTGCAGCCATAACAGGCACTACGGTTACAGCGACTTCTTACTTCAGCGGCCCAGGAACGAATCTAACGGGCACAGCAAGCGGTTTATCTATTGGCGGCAATGCAGCCACAGCGACCAGCGCTGGCAGCGTCACAAACAGCCTAACAATCAATTCTGGCGGTGCTGGCGGTACTTCGCCCCAAACGTATAACGGCGGCGCAGCGATCACGATCAGCTACAACACCGTAGGCGCACCAAGCATTACGGGAACAAACGCTAGCGGCACATGGGGCATTAGCATTAGTGGCAACGCTGCAACCGTCACCAATGGCCTATATTCCACGGGTTCTTACTCGAATCCAACCTGGTTAACTTCGATTTCTGGATCGATCGTGTCGGGTGCGGTGGCTACAGCTACCACGGCAACAAATGTCGCGGGTGGCGCTGCTGGTTCGCTGGTTTACCAAACTGCAGCTGCAACCACTTCAACCCTAGCCCTGGGCACAACCAACTACGTCCTGACAGCTGGCGCAAGCGCCCCGCAGTATGTGGCCCAATCGACTTTATCGGTCGGATCAGCTACCACGGCTACAACGGCGACCAACCTGGCGGGCGGCGGTGCGGGTTATATACCCTACCAATCAGGATCGGGTGCGACTTCTTTTTTGGCTGCTGGAACTATAGGCCAGACATTGACTTCTGGTGGAGCTGGTGCGCCGACCTGGTCCACGCCAGTAACTTACGCAACCGTGACGGACGACACAACAACGGCAGCCACACGTTATCCGCTATTTGCAAATCAGACCACGGGCAATTTATCAACCGAATATGTAAGCTCAACCAAGCTGCAATTTAACCCTTCTACGGGCGTATTTACATCGACCAGCTTCACGGGCGCGGGCACGGGGCTAACTGGAACTGCAGCCAGCCTATCAATTGGCGGAAACGCAGCAACCGCAACAAGTGCAACAAGTGCAACAACCGCAACGAACCTGGCTGGCGGCACGGCAAACCAAATTCCGTATCAAACTGGAGCTGGTGCGACTACGTTTGTGGTTGCACCGACAACGGCAAGCACCGCGTTGACCTGGAGTGGCTCGGCCTTCACCTGGGCGACCGCGGGAACTGCGGTAACAATTAGTGACGATACAACCACAAACGCGGTCCGTTATCCGTTGTTTGCAAATGCCACAACGGGCACGGTAAGCACGGAATACGTCAGTTCGACCAAGCTGCAATACAACCCAAGCAAAGGGGAGCTGCAAGCGCCAGAAGTAATTGCTTCCAACGGCATATTGATTAACGGCACAACAGTAAGCGCAAGTTACACAATAGCAAGCGGAAACAATGGATTTTCGGTTGGGCCTATAACTGTCGCAAGCGGTCAGGCGGTAACTGTCGCATCTGGACAGCGTTGGGTTGTTCTTTAAAGGATAAGCATGAGTCAAGTAATTATTGCTGGAGACACAAGCGGAACGATAACGCTACAAGCACCAGCGGTGTCTGGTTCTAGCGTATTGACATTGCCAGCGACTACCGCAACATTGGCAACACTAACTACACCATCGTTTGCAAGCACTATTGGAGTGGGCGGTGCAACTGCATCATCAAGCGGTGCTGGTATATCTTTCCCCGCAACCCAATCAGGTTCTACTGATGCCAACACGCTGGATGATTATGAGGAAGGGACTTGGACACCAACGGATGCAAGTGGTGCAAGTTTAAGTTTTACTAGTGTAAATGGATATTACACAAAAATAGGTAATATTGTTTATTGTGCATTTCGTTTAACTTTTCCTACAACAGCAAACGCAAATAATGCAACGATTGGAAATTTACCATTTACTGTTGCAAATTTAGCCGATGCAGTTTGGGGTGGTTATGTAACATACACAACCTATACAACTACTCCAATACAGTTTTTGCCAAATAATGCTGGTACAACAGTATCATTTTTTAGGAACGGAAGCACAAATGGTCCTACTAATGTAGAAATGACTGGAAAGGTTCTTCGTGGCGTAATAATTTATCAAACAGCATAGGAA
>Ga0209297_1001787_pt1 | contig 12300 bp, 13 predicted proteins | sample S_130805_MF_Meta_FD_187322 | JGI IMG/M metagenome (GOLD analysis project Ga0209297, IMG submission 187322) | Freshwater microbial communities from Lake Simoncouche, Canada to study carbon cycling - S_130805_MF_MetaG (SPAdes) (version 2) | ecosystem: Environmental > Aquatic > Freshwater > Lake ... | reverse complement strand
GTCCTCTAATAAATTCATCCGATTCCAAAACTCTTGCAAATGTAAGAACGCCTGTTGCAACATCCCATTTAACTTGTTCCCCTGTTGGAGTTCCAGATACAATTTCTCTTACCTCAACACCACCTCTAGTTACTCCTAGACAAGTTTTTCCTATCATATCTGTCCAAGTAATTGTAGATTCTCCACCTGCTGCCACATATTGTTTCATGTAAACTTGACCACCTGCTACTATTACCACTCCTGAAGGATTTACTGTTGTTCCTGTTGTACCATAAGCACCTGAACCTTGTAATGAAACTGCATAAGTCCCAATCTCTTTATAAGGAGCATTTATTTGTAAACTTGTTAGATTACAATTCCCACTTATAATAACTAAACCATCTGCTCCGTTATCAATAACAAATTTAACTAGAATTTGAGTTCGATTTTGTTGTTGTTGTAATAAGAAAAGATAGCCATAACCAGTTAAAGTTACCAATCCATCACAAGAAATAGTCCAAGAAGCTATGTCGTTCTTATATTCACGATACCAAGCCGATGTTTGACTTGTTACTTCCTTTTGGTCAACATTAACTGAAAAACTACAATTAGTTGAACACGCAAAAGCAATATCCCTACCACTTGGATAAGTCTCCGAAGCTGGTTCGTGATAATAAAGCATAATATTTTTACCCTGTACGTTGTCTGCCATATGTCAAAGTTAAGTTATATTATTAGTATAATTTACAAACCAAAATGGTCCAAATTGAGTAATATCAGTAATGTATGTAGGAATAATTAAAATATCTAATTCTCTTTCACTAACTTCTATTAATTGAACTGAATTAACTTCATCTGCGTAAGCATTTTGACTTAATCTATTTATTATGAATTTTTTACCTGTATAAGATAAGTTTCCTGTAACTGTATCAGTAGTAGTAAATACCTTATCCAAATAAACATAACCTACTCCAGAATCTTTAAATGAACCCAAATCACATTCTATTGTTGCAATATTTTGATTTAAGTTTCTAATATTCTGATAGGTCATAAATGTAACCAAATCAGTTGCACTTGTTGGATCATTTGCAGTTGTTGATGTGTACCAATTCTTTAAATATTTGCCAGTTGAATCATTTAAAACGCCTTTATTAGTTGTATAATCAAAGCTAGTAGGATAATTATTCCCATAAGGTTGCTCAAATATTTTTAAAGTAGAATCTAATCCTGTTACTGCATTGTAATTAGCTTGAATATATTTAATATCATTTTGAGCATACGAACCTCTTTGTAAAACAAAATTACTTACACTTATAGTACTACCAGATACACTACAAAGTATTTTTATTTGTAAATACCCCATTCTAGGTACAGTTGCTGGGAAAAAAAGAGGGTCATAATAAATTGGTATATCAACAGAAAAAGTACTTGAACTTGTAGGAATTGTAATATTTTGAACTGTTGAACTCCAAGTATTAGTTGATGTTAACCAAGCATTACCATAAGCAGTTATTAATTTAACTTGTACATAAACAACAACAAGACTAGTAATTGCATCAAAACTTAATTTGTAAGGTATATCTCCAATATAAGGTAAGTAATCATATGGAGTAGTTGCATCTCCTGTTTCTACACTTGCAGTTCCAGAAGAACCTGCACTTAAAGAATATGAATCAAATTGTTCATTTGTATTAGTATATAAAGTAACATTACCTGTTCCTGTTTTTGCAGTTACAAATCCTTGTGCGGTTAAAATGCCATTATTTATTTTTAAATCAGCATTGTCTATATAGTTTATTGCAGTTTCAAAAGCACCTCTACCTTCAATATTATAGAATCCCTTTTTAAGTATTTTTGTTTGACTATTATTTATGTAGTGAACATTACCTTCTGCGTAAGGCTCAATATTAATAGTATTGTTTAAAACACCACCTGTAACTAATACAGGAGTTGGGTACAAAGTATATTTTGTGTAATAATTTGTAGTCCCAGCCATTTCATTCATTGAAGCTACCCACCAATCTCCATTAGCTTGGAATAATCTACAATTAAATGATACCATTATATTATTAAGGATATCATAGTATGATTCTCCTACAAAATCTCTTATATATTGATAAATTTGACTAAATGGTTCATTAGTAACATTATCATCCCTATTTGACATTCCTTCAGCAAAATAAGAACAAGCAGAATAAAAAGTAATAGTATCTGGATAATTTATCTTATTTAATGCAATAGAAAAGAATTCTAAATGACTAATTAATTTATTAATACTTCTATCTTTTGCATAAACAATAGATTGTAAAAATGAAATACCATCAACGCAAATAAAGTCAGCTTGAGTAATACCTGTTGAAAAACCCATTTGCGAAAAGTCATTAAATATAAACCCTCTCCAAGTAATTACATCAACTTCTTTTAGTACAACATAATACTTTCTATCATCTTGACTTAATACATTAGGGAATTGGTCGTAGTCATCTTGTGTTTCTAATAATATAGAAAAGTTTAATTGACTAGATATTATTGATGGACTAGGATATTCAACACTAGAATTGGGTTGTAAAATTATAGATGTAGGATAGTATGTTTTAATAATACCTGCTGTATAATCTTTCTCATAAATATCAATAGTTTGGTCGTTCCCATTTCTTAATCTTTGAGTAATTGTATATCTTAATCCGTAAGCCATTATGCTAAACTAATTGATTGTCCTTTAAGATTAGATGCCTTTTGTGTTCTATTAACTGCCAATAATAAATCTTGACCTCTTAATACAAATTGACCACCGCTTCCTGCTGAACCACCACTCATAGCACCTGCATTAAAAGAAGTATTTAAAAAACTACTTAACTTACTTAAAGGCATAATTGCCTCTGGTCCAGCTTCTCCAATCATTCCTATTGATGGTCCTGTTGTAATTCCTCCTGCTGCGTGTGGTGCTATTCCTGCCATTATATAATCAGCTAAACTTGCTAATCCTGTTGATGCTTCTACTCCTGTACTTGCTCCACCTGATATTGCAGCCATTATTGCTTTAAAAATAGCAGCTTGAATAACTGCGGAAGCAATTTGTTTAGCTAAATTTTGAAACATTGTGCCTAAAGCATCACTAATATTTTGACCTCTTTCCATTGCATCAAATAAACCCATAAAAGCATTAGTTACACTATTTGAAATTGTACCAGCAAAATTTTCATAATCTTGTTGTTGTTTCTTTAATATTTTACTTAATTCTTTTTCTTTTGCAGTTTGATTTTTAATAAATATGCCATTTACCTCTTTATCAAGCATTTCAAACTCTCTAGCAGTTCTTTCAGGGTCTAATGATTTTTCACGATTTGCACCTGATTCTCCAGCTTTCCTTTTTTCAAATAATGCTACTGCTTCATTAACTTTTGTATCTGATAATTGTTCTCTTAAACTTGATAAAGCAGCCTTTGCCTCACCACCTGTTAATCCAGCCAATTTTTTAATTGCATCTGAAATAGCATTAATCTTCTTAGTATAGTAAGAATCTGTATCCTTACTTGTTGTTGGCAATTCTTTAATTAAACCTTCATCTAATTGATATTTTAATGATTTTGTTTGTTCTGCTAAGTTTTTAATTATTTTACTTGTTTCACTTTCTTTAGTATCAGCTACACCTGCATTAGATGGACCAAATATTTTAGTAAATGTTTCTCTTATATTATCAGAAAGTGTAAGATATTTTTTATTAATCTCCATTAAAACATAAGCATCATAATCTAAATCTTTTATTTGTGCTTTTCTATCTTTTTCAGCAATATCTGCGCCTGTTGTTCCACCACGACTTACTAAAGCTAATGCTCTTTGTCCTATTGTTGGTGGTGCTGGTAATTCTTCTAATTTTAATTGTTCTACTTGTTTTTTTGCTGCTTGTGTTGCCGCTTCTGATGCTACTGCCTTATAAAACATCATTTTTACATAAGCCTCTGAATTTTCCGTTAAGAATTTCTCAGCAGTATTTAAATCATTTGTTTTAGCAATAGTATCACCAAGAGTATTATTAAATTGCTTTAAAAAAGCGTCTTTAGTAATTAAACCATTTTTATATTGCTCATGTGCTTCATTAAGACTGTTAATGTCAGTAGAAGCTTTTATATATGCTTTAGAAGAATCATCAAATACTTTTATTTCAGATGCTAATGCAGTATTTAAACCGCCTATTTTTTGTGTAATAAAATTAGATATTTCATCACCAAATTTTAAGAATATAAAAACTGCTGCTGATAATGCAACACCAAGTCCTGCTGGACCAGTTAATGCACTAACTAATTCTTTACCTACACTGCTACCAGCTTCTTTTGATTTTTGTCCTAAACGTTCAAATGATTCAAGTAAAGGGTTTAAGTTATTTGCAATACCTAAAAATCCATAATTCAAATCTTGTAAAACACGACCTGAATTTACTAATGCTTGGTTTGCTTGATTAGATGCACTTGGTAATTTACCTAATGAAGTGCTTAATTGATTACTAGCAACTGATGTTTGTTGTAAACCTTCTAAAGCCTGTTTATTATCGGCTGTAATCGTAATTTTAAGTGTTTCCTGTGCCATTTTACTAATTTACTCCGTATAATTTTAATGTCCTTTTTAATTGGTCATCCGTTAACATTACCTTTTCTTCTTCTTCTTCAATATCATCTAACATTGGTATATGCCAAAATGCTTTCATAGATTTTGGTGATTTTTCTGTTGTATTACTTAGGTATATAATATAGGCGAGGTTTCTTGTCCTCGCCCATTCATTTAACTCATTTCTTTCTTTACCCATTACAATAATGGAAAAGTCTTTCCAAGTAATATTCCAAAACTCATCTGGTCTCAACCCACATTCGGCAGCCTTAACTAAGATATCATCCCAACTTAGATTTGTTAGACTTTTTTTTTTCTTCTTTTGGCGATCCTTGAACAGTTAGTACAGTAGTTGAAATAATGTATTTAATATATTCAATTACACCTCCATTTTCATTAAAAATTCCACCAAGTTCATCAACCCAATCACAAATATCATTTTCATCATATTCAATACCTTGCTTATTAGTATTACAAGCTGATTTATATCCTATAAATATTAATAATATTATAAGTTCTAAATCGTATTGAGTATTATTTAATATTTCAAAGTATCTATTTATTGGTAAATTCTCTTTTTCTCCTTTAGAGTTTATAGTTGCTTTAGCTATACAAAATTCACACATAGCCCAAGTTCCCCACTTTAAAGGAATAGTTTTGTTGTTCAGTCTTAATTCAAACATAGTTTTTTATTTTTTTTTATACCATTTCAGTTTGTGCAATAGGAGGTACACATACAACAAAAGTAGCAGTGAATTTTACATCATCTTTATCAGCAGCAGTTACATCAAAGTTGCTAATAAATACTGTACTTGTTGAAAGACCACCATAATACACATCACCTGATGCTGGAGTTGCTTTACCCATTTTAATTGTAAATTGAGTTCTTGCAGCGTGAGCAGCATACAATTGTTGGTAAGAATCCTTACTTGGAGTTCCTGTTTCATCAATCGCAAAACCATCGGCTTTAAAAGATTGAGTAAACGCTGGACCTGCTTGGAATTGGTCTCCACATTTTGAAGTTGCATCAATAGTGTTAACAGTTGATGTAAGTGAATTTGTAGTTAAACAAGCTACTGGTATAAAAGTTGTACCACCAGCTAAATCTGCTAAGAGAATATAGTCCCTTGCTGATACTTTAGTTTCTGCCATTTTATTTAATTTTGAGTTATTATTATATTATATATTATAATCGTTCTAAAGACATTGTCTATTGGATTTAAAGCATCTAAATTTCTTACACTTTCTACACTTAAAGCAGATGAAGTAAATCCATTACTTAAAGTTATTGTAGTGTCCGAGTTTATATTTGCCAATACCAAATTACTTATTTCTTCAGCTCGTTTATAGCCAAAGTTAGCATTTTTTGTAACAATGTCAACAATGATAGTAATAGCATTTGTATAACCTGCTTTTCCTTGTTCTTGACTTGATGTTCTACCCTCTAAAATTATGTATTCATTTCCTACATTTTCAGGAGAAAATCCATCATAAACACCTAATCCAGTTGCACTTACTAATTCAGTATAAAACCATTTCTTTATTTCAATATTAGGGTTTAACATTTAACATATCATTTAGTCTATTAATTAATTTAGGTTTTTCCATTTCATACGAAGGTATTAAATATGGTTGCGACCTCATTCCTGCTACTTTTCTATGTCCTTTAAACAATGCTGCATATTCCTCATATCCAGATGGAATTGAAACTTTACCTCCTGTACCAAACTCAACATAAGCTGCATAAGGCATTCTTGCTTCTACATTATATGTTAAAGCACCAACTTCCCCATCTAATACTATTGAATTTCTTAAATATCCCATATTGACAGGTGCTAATTTCTTTGCATCTGATTGTATTTTTAATGCAGAGGCATTAATTTCATTAGAAACCTCTTTTATAAGTTTTTCATCTAATCTTTTAAGAGCTTCTTGTAAACTATCAATACCAGTTAAATTAACTCCTATTGCCATTAATAATACATTAATATTTCATAAAATCTAAACTGATTCTCTACATCCTTAATAGAATGGATAGTGTACATTTCGCCTTCTGCTTCTATTTGGTAACCATCAGTAATAGTTACATCATATCTGATAAATAGCTTAGCAGAACGAGTAAAACTCAACTCTAATTCCAATAAGGCTCTATTTTGCTCTTGAGGGCGAAAATCACCAAATACGACACCTTGTAAGGTAAATGTAGTTGTATAGCCGCCTTGACCATCTGAGACTCTTGTAGGGGCATATAAGCCTATCTCAGAGTACATTGTGTTTGCATCTACATAGCTACCTTTCTTGCTTCCTATTTTCATAATATTGGGCTTATTCTTGTCCAGCGTTGACAGGCTTTCCAAGTCTTTTCACAAATTCCTGTATCTGAATCTAATCCTCTATTCTCGTAATCGTAAGACACTTGGTCTAAAATAGCAATCTTTAAATCATTAGGGATAGTTGTATATCCAACTGTATAAGTAGCCTTTAAGTTCGCAAAATGAGGTCTTTGTAATTGAGGGAACTTACCACCTACTAAAGAATAATCAGCAGCAACAACAGTATTGCCATTTTGGTCTATTAATGATGTAAATGAATTCATCGGACCATAAGGTAGATTAAAATTACCATCAAAATTTGTAAACCAAACAACAGCAGTCTTAGCTATTAAACTCAATCCTGTACCTACTTCAACTGCTTCTCTTGCTTGTTTTATCATTAAAGAGATTTGGTTATCATCAACAGAATTAGTTACTCTGATATACAATTTAGCCTCTGCAAGTGTAACAGGTTCAACAACTGTACCTGTATCGGTTAAGCTAGAATCTATAATAAAATTAGAATATGCCATATATCTTTTTTACAAATTTACATTATTTATAATAAAAAACCCCCTACTAAAAAGCAAGGGGTCTTTATATCTATGTAAGATTAAAACTATACGTTTCCTAAGTCAGCATAAATAGCTGAAGTTGGTTGCATTAAGTTAATATCTTCATAACACTCGATACGAGCAGTAACCATATTTTGTTGGAAGTTACTTGCATTCTCATAAGAGAACTCAATAGCCATTCCTTCAACTTCAATTCTTTCGCAGAAGTTGTTATCTAAAATAAGTACTTTATCATCAGTTACCCAAGATGCAGCAATTACTGGAACACCCCAGATTGTGATACCACCATTAGGGTTAACAATAACACTACCATTTCCAGCATAGTAACCAGAAGTAATAGTTTCTTTCAATAAGCGACCTAATTGAGAAGGGCTTACTAAAGCAAAAGAAGCTACAAAGTTTGCACTCTTTTGGTTGCCAATATAGTCAACTAATTGCTTTAAATCAACAGTTTCAGCAGTTGTTGTAGAACCAGTTGCAGCACCAGAAACAGTAGAGAAAAACGCAGCGTTCTCAGCTTTGTAGAAATCTCTAGTTAACATTCTTGGTAAAGTTGTACTCAAGAAAGGTAAACTTCTAGCCATTTGTTTAGAGAAAGTTGAAAAACCAGCTATGTAGTCGTTTACAACTTTAACTTCGCTTAATGCGTAGCTATTTTGTCCTTTATCAGAACCTTCAGTTTGAGCAGCAATGTTGTTAGTTGTAGCAGTCTCTTTGTAGAATACATAAAGACCTGATTCACTTCTTACAGTTGGTACTAAATCACGGAAGTTAATTGCTTGACTTGGCAAGATAGAAGCATTAGGAGCATAAGATGCTTGAGCATCTCCTGTTAATGAACCACTTAAAGTCATTGTCTTAACATCAGATAAATCAACACGGAATTTTCCGTTAGATTTCATTGATTTTTCCATTTCATCTAATCTACCATCTAATTTCTCGATGATAACTTCATCTAAGAATTTTATTTGCTTAGATGCAGATTTTTTTGTAGCAGCAGCTTGAGCATCAAATTGTTTTTGTGCTTCATCTCTTACAACTCTAATCTCAGCTTTAGTTTCTTCTAACTTAGCTTCGATGTTAGCTTGAAAACCTTTAAGGTTATCAGCCATTTCGTTAATTACGTTTTCCATTTTTACTTTTTAAATATTTTATTAAATTCTTTTATTGCCTTCAGGACTTGTGCATCATTATTTTTAATTTCTTCAATTATCGGCTCAGGTGATTGCTCGGTCTGAGTGATTTCTTTAACGATTTCAATTTGTAATAATTCTGATTGAATCCTTTTTATTTCAATCTCCATCAACGCAAAGGTCTCATCTGTGAAACGACCACCTTTAAACGCTTTCAAGAGTTTCTCTAGCCTATTTGCTAATTGTTCTTTCTTAACTTCACTTTTTACAGAGATTGTTGGTGTCTCTGGATTTGCTGCCCATAATACCGCACTTCCTTCGTAAAGTTTAAGTTCACTTATTGTTCTTATTCCGTTTTTATCTACGCTTGAATTAATTGTGCTAAATCCAATTGAGTGTTGATTAATAAGTCCAGCATCATACATTTTAATCATATCTTCTCCTGTTTCAGTTTCTACTATTGGAGTGATTGCGATAAGCATATCTCCCTCAATGTATAATTGCTCAGGCTTACCGATTACGGCTTCCATTTCAGCACAATGGTCAACCAATGACCATATTAAGTTTTTACCTGCTGGACCTCTTTCTTTTAGAGTTTTAGTAAAGGCTTCAGGAACTATAATATCGTTATCTAAATCTATGTTTCCTGTTCTTGCCCAAACTGCTTTAACTCTACGAGTTTCGGTATCAACATCCATTACTTCGTAACCGATATCTTGTTTTTCAACAATAGTATCTTTTGATGCGTATGTTTTCATATTGACAAAGTTATTATTTTTTTTGTTATTGTATTAATGATGCTATAAGTTTTCCTATTGTTTGCCCTATTACATTTTGTAGGGCATTCCAAATAACTCCTATTCTACCCATTGGGGGGTTATCTACTAAAGTTAAAAGTTTACCATTTGCACCTCTTACTGCCTCATATCCTAAAGTACATCTACAATTACAAACATTTGCAGCACTTGCTTTAGAATCGCAAGGATGATCCATTAGTTCATAACCTAAACCAACTTGATTATTAGGAACGTGAAATTGTTTCTCCATAGGAAGTTTAACGCCATCCATAATTAAATGGTCTGTGTGGTCTCTTGGCTCTCTCCTTGTTCTGTTATCTTTAGCTGCAATCCATTCTTTGATAGTTACTAATCCTGTGCTTGTTGCTCCTACTTGCGAACCTATATTTGCTGCTCTCCCTGTTTCTGTTCTAGCAATAAGTTCGGCACGATAATCAGTTATTCCAGATGTCCTAAGCAATGCTATTGTTTCAGGCATTGTAAGATTTTGCTCTGCTGATTGAATTAAGAATCTTCTTATTTGCTCTTTGGTTGTATCGGTAATATCTGAGGCTAATTTGTCTAAGCCATCGTTTTGAAGGACTTGGATAATAGCATACTGATAAGCATCTGTCTTTTGTGATTTAAACTCAAAAGGCACATAAACCCCCTTTACAGACCTTTTAACGACACTTTCACTTATTAGAGCCATCTTAGTACCCATAGCCAAATGGAGCTTGTAAATGGTCTTTTTTAGGGCTTTATCGCTAATTTTGTTGTAGTCTAGTGTACGGCAATAGGTATTCACCTGATTTTGCAGTTCTTTCTTGAACTTAGGCGAATATTGTTTTAAAGCATTAGCATAGAGTTTCCTGTAATCTTGCCAAATCATTTTATGGGTTTAGGTTATCAGGAATATTCAAGGGTTGAAATTGGTCAGTAGGTTGCAAAGATGAAGGAATATAAAGTTTCTCCATCTCCTCTTGTGGAATATAATTAGGAGTTTTAATACCCATAATCTCATTCTTTTGAGAAGGTGGAATCCACCAAGCAGTATTTAACCAAGCAACTTGTTCTGTCTTATTAGCTTCTAATTCTTGGTAAACTTGAATATCATACCCTACATATAATCCGCTATTTCTATATCCCCAATCAGTATGCAATTTTCTATTTAAGTTCTCAGTTAAAGAATCTAACAAAGGAATAGCACAACGTAAAGTCAATGCTTTCTCTCCCTCTAATTGATTGTTGTAAGTCTTATTGTCTGAATCGTTTAATAGTTGAGATGGTACTCCGTAAATATTACAAAGTGCCTTCATATCCCATTTCTCTGATTCAATGATATTAAGTTCTACTGGACTAAGTCCTATTTGTTTCCAATCTACTTTATAACCAGATACGGCAATAGAGTTAAAATTAGCTGCTCCACCTTTTTCGCTAACTGCTCTCTTTAATGCTTGTGCTTGTGCTTGACCACTTGTAGGGTCAAATCTTTCATCGTTCATAAATAGAACTCCTGCTGGACCACCATTTTGAAATGATGCAACGGCAGCAGTCTTAGCTTCATTACTTCTAGTTAAAGTTCTTGCTGCGGCTAATAGTGGTGATTGTCCATAAAGCTGCCCACCTGTAACTGTCCACTCAGGATTAAAGTATTTATCGTGTAAGATTTCTTTTGGGTCAAATGACCACATTGCTCCATAGTATAATTGATATCCAACTCTGGTTGGTGGGAACATTTGGATGTTTGCAATAATAGCCATATACTGAGCAGGTAAAGCAAATAGTTCAAACGGCTTACCTTGGTTGTTTCCTGTTTCAATAAGTTTTCCATATATAAATGAATTTCCTGTTATTAACTTAAATCCACACCATTGCTCAATTAAATCTGCCCAAGTATCTTCTCCATTAGGATATTTTAATAGGTCGTTTAATCTTTGGTCTCCTGTATATATCTCAAATGCTTTCTTATGTAAATTGTTTACCTCTTGCCAATTTGCAATCTTATCAGGTTGTTTCATTAAAGCCTTATATCTTTTTGCAGATATTTCATCTTTAATTTTATAAACGTGGAATGGAGCAAGTTTTACTTTATCAGTAATTAGTTTAACAATTGAGTAAACTATGTCATTAGCTATATATCCATCTCTTACGAATGCTCTTGAATCACCACCTTGCCAAGTAACGATTCCTCGTTGTATAGCGACACTTGTATCAAAAGGAATATTAGGTAATAGAGTGTTTATCTTCTTTTTAGTTAAGAAGTCAAAAAATGCCATATTATTAGAATTTAAACAAAGTTATGATTTTTACATCAAAATACACTTACTTGAAATCTTGGAGTATATTCAAAGAACATTCTCATTGCTAAACAATCGCTAAAATCAGGGGAACGACCTATTGCAGCTTTTACTTTATCCTTTGGAATAACTCCTTTCTTCATATCGTTATCTACTGATTTTTGTTTTACTTGTTCTAGTTCCTGAATGATTGTCTGCTTTTGTTTCCCATCTGCTTGAATATAAAGTTCTCCCTTATTAACCATATCAGCTAATTTAAAATAGCATTGAGACTTTAAGTTGTCAAAGTTTTCCTTTTGTCTAGTAATAGGGTTATCTAATGCTTTTGAATTGTTTACAAATCCTTTACACCTAAGAATATCTACAACTCCACCTCCTACTCCATCCTCATCACAAACTATGTTAGATGAAGGAACTTTATGCTCTAATGCAAATTTCTTTATAAGTTCAGCGACCTCAACAACTGATTTCCCATTGAATTGATAAAACCTAACACGAAACCCACTCCATACACCAATAACAGTACTATCATTACCAAAACGTGCCACATCACAAGTAATAAAAGAATCGCCAACAGGAACAAACGTATTGGTAAAAGAGTCAAGTATTTTATCATAATCTAT
>Ga0209297_1001785_pt1 | contig 12303 bp, 18 predicted proteins | sample S_130805_MF_Meta_FD_187322 | JGI IMG/M metagenome (GOLD analysis project Ga0209297, IMG submission 187322) | Freshwater microbial communities from Lake Simoncouche, Canada to study carbon cycling - S_130805_MF_MetaG (SPAdes) (version 2) | ecosystem: Environmental > Aquatic > Freshwater > Lake ... | reverse complement strand
ACATAGCAATCTTCATCATTGATAGATACTGTGCTTACATCGCCTTCTGTAAACATCAAATCACCTTGTATAACACCACCGATGCCAAGTTTTGGGAGATGTTTTAATGCTGAAAGTAGTTTAGTAGCGAGCTCTGGTTGTGCGCTGTACCATTTGTCAATGTCTGCTGCATTTTTACAACGTTTTGGCTCGCCTTTAGCAAATACTGATTTAGTACCAATAAAGAATTTACTATCACTTGGGTCGATCCCACAGATAATTGCAGGCGCACCGTCCCATTTAACTGTAAGCTGTGTAGTTGTTCCTGTGCCTTCTGCCAACATTAGACGTAAACTTTCTACATAGTCCAATGCCGCATGCGCACCTGCATAGCCACTATTAAAGATTAAATCTTCTAAGTGTTCTATATGAATTGATGGTGTTTTTATTCCAGTAGCTTCCACTAATTGCCAACTAGGACTTTTATTTTGTATTTCGTGCAGTTGCATTTGTTCGTTTTCCTATGTTGCCCGATAAATTAGTTCGACCGCGAACAAAACCATCTGATTGTGTACCTTCTGTAATGTATTTATTTTCTATCCCATTAGTATACCATTTGAGATTTTTTTCAGTTATAGCACTTCTACCATACATTGGATTATTGGTACCTTTTGCTGATCCCATTTCTTTTCGTGCAGCTGATACTTTTGCACCAATTTCTTTCTTATATTCTTTAGTGCGCGAATCCCATACTGCCTGTACTAATTTACCCGTATGTTTACCGTACATCGAATTTTTACTACCTTTACTTGATCCTAATCGTTTCTTAGTAGCGGATATTTTGTCACCGATAATATCTTTTTGTTCCTGTGTTCTATTTTTCCAAATTTCTTTAATAGTATTAGGATCACCACCATACCCGCCCGAGTCAATATTGTAAAATTCTGTATTTGTGGTTGCATTATAGTAAGCAATCCATTTAATTTCGGCATCAGATAATTCTTGCCAGCTCGAACATTCCTCTAATATCACTCTAGTAAAATTAGATTTACCGTAACGTTTAACTGCATTTTTTAATATCTTGCCACTGCCCAAATATAATTCTTTATGTATAGATTCATGCGAACATAATCCTACATATTTTTTATTGTTAATAGTGCAAGTTGTTAGATAAATGAAACCGTACATATAAAATCTCCTATACAGTTATTTATCTAATTAGCACAATAGATAGAACATTTAGAGGATTAAACAGTTGGTGTTGCTGGTGCAGTACTAGTTTTAGCGGCAAGTGCAGCATATCTAGGATCGGTTGGGCCAATACCACCTATTGTTGGTAATGCAGTTGGTTTAATCGGTTTAGCTACCTTGGCTGCTGGTGTCGCTGGCGCTTCGGCTGGTGCTAATGCACGTGCTGCCATAAAATTAGAAATTTCTTTAGTTATCCACTGTGTCATTACATTAAGTGATGTATTGGCAGGAGCGATTGTTGGTGCAACTCCTGTAAATTTAGTAAACCATTGTACTGCTTGCGCAGGCTGTGACTGAGTGCCTGATAATTTAATATTTTGATCAACAGCAACCCATTTTTGTAATGCCCCAGACGCAACTTTTTTAGTTTGTTCTGCCTGTTGTCTCGATGTTTGTGATGCTTGGTATCCTGTTTTTGCCGCGGCGAACGCTTGTGAAAGTTTAGGTATTGCAGCTACTCCTTTACCTATTTTGTTAGCCGCAGTTGCAATTAAGCCAGCTTTAGTAAATTTTCCTTGTGCATTTCGTGCGCCTATTTTGGCACCACCTTTAAGTCCACTAGCAAAATTTTGCCCTAAATTTTTAACTGAATCAACAAATCCTTCATCTACAGTATTTTCTGTTAATATTTCATTAATCTTCATATATGTTCTCTATTATTATTATTTTAATAAGCCGGCTGATTTAATTACAGCATTTACTTCTGGTGAATCTGTTCCTGTTGTTGCTATTTTATTTTTAGCAAGGGTTCTTAAATATGCTGCATTCTGGGGAGCAACAATTGGTTCACCAGCAGCGTTTGTTGATGCTTGTGGTACTCTGTCCATTGTTGCATCTGTGTCTTTTGGTAGTACTGCATAACTAGATGGTATGCCATGCGGAGCATTATCGATTGTATTCGTTACTGCGCCTATTCCTTTAGCTACTGCGCCAAGTATTCCAGGAGTTGCTTTGCGTTGAGCAACATTTGCGGCGCCACGCTGGGCTGATGCATTAAATCTATCAACTGTTGCGCCCTTTACTCGTTGCATAATTCCGGGCTGTTTAACTGGAGGCGCACTAGCTTGCGCTATTAAATCATCGATTTCAGCCTCAACTAATATTTCATTAATCTTCATCTTTCATTTTCCTAATACCGCGGCTGAATTTTGCTGGATCTTGCCCTTTAATTGCATTAAGTAGACGTCGTTCTAACTCGCCAGCTTGTTCTGCATCGTAGCTTTCACGGATGTGATTAATGAGATTAATAGCACCATTAATGATGTTATTAGCTCTGTTTTCAATCAGATTTGCTTTATCCTTATGCTGTAACAGTTCATCTAGCTCAGTAAGGATACTACGTGTGCGCTTTTGCAAGATCTTGCTCCATTTGTATTATTTATTAAAGATATCTAGAATAGAAGCTTGCTACTTCTGGGAAGGTTTTTTTCCAGTCTTCGTTACGAATATTATCAAATTTTGTGATATTATCAATCATAGTATGAATAGCCAATGGGTTTTCTACCCATGTTGTATTGATTAAATTACTAAGTGGAGAATCAACTAGACTAGTTGCATATAGTTGTGTTATATTGGCTATGCTATATATACCGCCTGCCATATGTCTGGAATGTGTTATTGCATCACCGCGACTATCTGTAGAGAAACTACTAGATAACCAGTCTGCTAATTCATCTTGATAATATAAATTAAAGATATTTATAGTTTCTTCGATTAGAAACATAACATTAACAGGCAAAGTTTCTCTTAAATTAAATATATTAGTAGTAACTTGTTCCCATTTAGCGGGCCAACGTAAATATTCGAATCGTTCACCAATCCCATCTAAACTAATATTAAGTTTCACCAGATGAAATTTTTCAATTATACTAAAATATTTTTCTTTTATGGGTTGTGTACCATTGGTTTGAAAGCTAATAATTAATTTTTCCTTAGCATGCGGAACTAAACTAGCAATGGCATCAGCAACTTTCCAATAGCCATCCCCCATTAGTGTTTCGCCTCCACAAAATACAACCATTTCTAAATTACTTAAATCCAAGGTCCTTAATATTGCAATCATTTCGTCGGCTTTGGATATCGGTGAAGTAGCAGTAAATGGTAGATTATTATCTCGAAGATGTTTTTGCCAATATGTACTCAATTGTGGTCCACAAATTCTACATGCTAGATTACAGCTTACATCAAACATTAAATCTAATCGCTGCGGGCCACTTAAATTTTTCTGCCTACCAAATTTTTCTAACATACCAGTCCGTAAACTAGCTATCCCTGCCTTTTCGTTTCCCTGGCAAGTCCAACATCCATAATCCCATTTATTTTCATTATTTTTATTTCGCAACGGAATTAATCTATGGTCATTCCATATAGATAAATTAGGATTAATAACAAAATTATCTTTTCGTAGACAACACGCTTGAATACTTGCTTGGTGCGATGTTTTACCTAATGTAATTTGTAATCCACCGTGAATCATTGGACAATGAATAGTAGACATATCAACCATTATTCTTTAAACTGGCAAGCATACCTTTAAGTTTGCTACTATCAACTGTTGCATTGATTTTTGGATGGTCTATAATTTCACCAGTTTCTTTATTAACTGTTGAGTTTGGCTTAATATTGTTTAATACATTGTTGATATTACGACTTGCACCATTGCCGTCACCTGCCATATCTTCACCAGGGTCAGTAATACGCATTGTTTCAATATTATACTCTAAGTCTACTTTATGTCCTACGCCAGTTGAACTACGTGACTTCATACATTGTAATTGATAACGACCACGTTCTTTCATAGCGCGACTTGTAAAGATACCAAACACGTTATCTGCTGTGTTAATCTTAGATATACCACCAGCGATATGACTATGGTCAAATTCAATTTCTTCCACAGCACTACGATTCAACTGTGACGCAGTTACAAGTAATACGTTAAGCTCTTTTGCTAAGTTACGCAATTCTTCTGCAACATACTTGTCTTTAATAAACTGATCATTTGGGTTAACTTTAATCGATACTGGCATTACTAAGTCTAAGTAATCCACCATAACAAAGTCAATCTTAATACCTGTTTGTATCTGCACTTCTTTTAAGTAACTGCGTATGTCGTTTACATTGCTTTGCGCTGGAAAGCCCTTAACACGATATTGTCCAGATTTCTTACCCACCATCTTAACTTTAAGTTCTGTTGTATCAATATCTTTTCTAATGTCTTTTGTACTCATACCAGTAAGCATAGCATCTGTACGCAATGAACATAGTTCTTCACTAAGTTCTAATGTTACATACACACCACTTAGCCCAGCTTGCAACCAACTAAGTGCAATGTTCATCATAACAAGTGATTTACCTGAACCAGATCCGCCTGCAAAGATGTTAAGTTCGCCACGACTAAAGCCACCGTACAATATCTTATCCATTTGTGGCCAGCCTGTGCTTACTTGTCCACCACTGTTAAAGTATTTGTCAATACGAGCACGTGGATCTTCGAAGTATTCTGTGCCCATGTCTTTAGTTAAACTTATTTGTACAGCGTCTTTAATAAGTTTTTCTACAGGGTCATACTCGCCCTTCTCTAACATATCTGCTGCCGCAAGAATTGCACGTTCAAGTTCGTTACGTTTAGTAAAGCCCTCGAACTCTGTCATAAACCAGCTATAGTGGTCTTCGGTTAAGTCAGGTACATGTTTAAGCGTGACTGTAGTTACTGCTTGTACTTGATCGATAGTAGGCAGTGTTCTATATTCGTCACTGTGCTGTTTAATAAATTTAGCAGCCTCACGTAAACTTCTATCAAAGTTTTCGGGATTGTAGATGTTTTGTACTCGCACATAACTTTGCGGATCTTGTAACATCATTTCTAAAAATAACCGTTGTAGGTCTGCTGAATATTCTTTGCTCATATGTTAATTATATAGCCTTTTTCTTAATAGCTCAATTTTTAATTTACTCGTTTCTTTAGCATCAATGATGCTTTTAAGCACAAACAGTTTGCCGTACTTAACTACTGCCGCGCTAATGTCTTTGCAGTCAGCATCTTCCTGCCACACTGGGAAACTTACACTCCACCCATACTTTATTGCCGCATCGACAAGTTTAGCACCACTCTTATCTGCATCAGCCACAACAATAACTTCACGGCCTAGTGCATCGATAATGTCTGCTTGTAAGTCTGCTACTTCATTGCCCAACACTGCTACGCCATCAATTGCCATAGCATCGAATGGGCCTTCACAAACAATAACAAACTTCCAATCACGTTGTTGATTATTAGTGTTGAATACAACGTTGGGTTCATAGTGACTGTAATACTTTGGTTTAACCCCATCAGTAAATGCACGGCTGGTATAACCAATGGGTTTACCTTCCCAAATAATTGGGATGATTACACGTTGATGTAGACTGTGCTCTGTGCTATCAGTCCAATAAAATTCATACTTGGTTGTATCAACTTTACGCTGTTTAACATAATCAACTGCTGAATTCAGCAATGGTGGCACATTATTAAAGTCATCTAATAGATGAAATGTAATCATCTGTTGGAAACTTACAGCATCTTTGGGTAGCTCGCGTACTTTGAACTCAATCTTCTCTTCGGGTTCAAGTTTTACCTGTTCTGGCGCTACTAAATCTTTAATGCGGATTGCTTCGATTACTAGACGTTTAACATCACCATCGTTAGCACCAAGCCAACCAAGTAGTTTGCGGAATTTAAATGTTAGATGTCTGCCGGGTTGGTAGCTGGCTTTGAAACCACAATTGAAACAGTGATAGCTAACACTACCATCTGCGTTGGCTGTTAAGCCACCACGGCCACGGGTATCTGCTGATTCACCGTTATGTGGACAACATACTCCGTTGAAACTTGTCCAGCCGCTTGGCGTTGTTTTGCGCTTTGCGGGTAGAATTGTTTTAACAAAATCAGAGATTATATTCAGCATATACTATATTATATGCTAGTTGTTACTACGAGTCAAGTATTTTGATTAATAAACGTTCGAGATAACTTGCATTTGTCCAGCCGCACCCCAATTGTCATCAGTGTATGCAGGTAGTGTTAAGTTACCTACTGCTGGCCCAGTGTAGCTCACTGTGTAATTGTAGTATTCTTGTGTTAGGTTCGCAACGTTTGCTTGGTCCAATGTAACCGTACCAACCGAAGTAGTTATACTAGTGATATTAGCAGTAGTCGACCATACCGTTACATTACCATCTGTCAGCGCAAAGGTAAAATCTCTACTAGTAATATTAGCAGGCTTTTGGTCATTGTTTCTGAATTGAATTGTGATAATATTGTCAATATTCTTATAAACTTTCACTGGTCTGCTATACACGATTCTATTCCTTGTTTTAATTGTGGGATCATCATCTAGAACCTGAACCTCTATAATATTTTCATATAAATAACTTGTGATGAGTGGCACTGTGTTTTATCCCTTATCACATATTTATACGGAATCCAATGGAAGACAGTCACAAGATTTTATTAGATCAATATCCCTTCTTATCATACATAACGTATGGTGGAAATGATTATATTGGCGTGGTGCAGAACGCAGACGAATTTATCACCACTATATATGACTTCGCTGCATTACGTACTATAGAGCAGAAAACAGTGTTTTTAGCAATGGCAGATCAGTGGTGGTGGGAGAGTAATAGACTTATACCTATTAACGTATTTTTAAAGCAGGATTGGGTAGAGTTTAGAGTTTGTTTAAAAACATTCAACAGCAAAGATGTCGTAATACAACACGGGCCGTACGTAAGTTTAAGAGAGATTGCAGCAAAGCGCAGTAAGCGCAGAAGTATTACGTTAGTCAGACGTATCCAGTAAGTTCATATTAACAACAACTAATTGGCTATACGCAATTCCGTGAGCACGTTTGAAGTAATAAGTATCATCAGCGGGTTTATCCCAAATAGTTTCAGCAACTTCTTTCCAAGTTTTACCAACCAAGTGTCGCTTTGCAGGACGTATAATAGCAAGAAACATAGCTAGACGCGGAATAGTGTTTACTGCTTCGGGCATTTGTAGCAGTAAGTCATAATGTGCATTTACATGCATCAATTGCGCACAAAAGTCTGGGTCGTATAGTTTAGCCCAGTCTGGTTCACGCATAAGTTCAATTAGATGTTCTTCATTACGTACTTGCTTATATAAGTTTACATTAAGAAAGTCCAGCTTAACATAACCTCTATCTTCGGCAACATCATAATCTAAACTTGCTTGCGCTGTGAATGGGTCTTGTGGGATGTCCGTTACATAGATTCCAGACGCATGTTTTCGAAAATTACCATTAGTTAGTATGCTCGCAGGTACATGCTCTATTAAATTCAATATCTCTGTTCGGTCGGCAAAATCGATGTCAATGTCACTTTTAAACTTAATGGTCACAATCCAGCATCTTTCAATATTTGTTTAGTCCATTCAGTATCAGCCAAGTAATCCTTAAACTTACGTTGCCAATACTCCGGGTCAATCATTGTAATTATTTGCGTAACTTGCTCCTCGCCCAATGTATCCAAGAATGCAATACCCGAATCGCAGTTAAACACAATCCAAGGACTAATACGCCCATTAGCGATGTGATGACAAACACGGTTTGCGTTAGCCAGTCTAAAATAGTCTGTAAACCCGTTTGGAAATAATTCCGTATTTTCATCCACATAATTCTGCATCTCCGTTAATGCTCGTTCGAGTGCATCTTGTACTGCTTCTTTGCGCATGTATTGATGCAAGTATTCTAAGTATATTACTTCATGTGTCCAATGGTCAATCTTCTTGTTCTGTTTAATTACATATTCAATAAATGCTTTTGGGTTTACTGCACGTATACCAATAATATGTCTGCCGAACTTAACAAACGCTGTGTAGTATGGACTTGTAACAAAGTCGGCATAGCTCTTTAGTTTAGCCGAGCCTTGTGTTAGTTCAAAGAAACGTAAGTATGCTTGTAACCCAAACTGTACTCCGACTTCTTTTTCCTGTTGCCAACGACGTTTGGGCTCACAGAGATGCGCGGCCAAAGTACTTTCCTTACGAAATTCCTTTGAACAATATTTACAAGTATATGTTGGTGCAGCTTCTATGTTAGTTTTACCTTCGTTCCAAGCTGATACTATTTCATCAATCATTCTAGCTCTTTCTTAATGGTCTTATCGTCCATACCTATTTTTTGTCCGAGCAGTTTAAGACTTTTAGTATCATTGATTGCAACAAGTACATCAATCTCGTCTTCTCTAAGATTAGGGTATAGTTTAGCAAGGAACTTTGCCGCTTTGCTGTTACTTTCTTTCTTCTTAGTACCTTGCCAGTAATGACTCTGTCTACCCATACCCGGGCTTACAGTTGTACACATCAACCATTGTAACTTTGGATGTTTGTTTAAATCAAAGAAGTTTTTGTTTACACGTTCATTCACTGCCATTACATAGTATGCTTGTAAATCAGCAGACCCTGTAACACTTGCACCATAACGTAACATCAAATATGTGCTAAACTTCTTTAAATCTTCGGCTGTAAAGTTATCGTAGTAAGCACGATCTTTACGATCATATGCTGCCATCTCGTCATTAATTTGTAAACTTGAACTCATTTATTACCTTTAAGTTTTGCTACAATGTAATTCACTGTGTTCTCTAAGAATTGTAACTTTGTTTTTAAACTTGCAATAAATTCATCTTGTTGATGTACTTTGCGATACAGTTCTTCAAATGCCGCTTGCGATTCTTTCATGCGCTTTTCATGCGAAAGTAGGTTAGGGCGCGGTGGTGCATTTGGGTCTACTGCACGTTTCTTCTTTACTTTAAATTGTTTAGCGTTAAATGCCATCTTTATATTCCTTGCTTAACTTATATATCATTATAACATGATCGAGGGCGGCTTGTAAAGCAATATTTGTTTTAGCTGTCTGGAGAATCTTTTCCCACATGGCTCGTTCCATCATTTCTTCATGATGTTTAAGTATTTGACGTTTGTTATCTGATGCCCATGCATCGATTTCGGCAGTTGGAACAAACGCACCCGATAAGTCCATGCCTTCGTACATCATATCATCTGTTATTACACCAGGATTAAGTTTAGTTGTCATCTTATCCATTCCAATGTCGCAATACACCTGCAATGATAGTAAAGTTAGTTAGCAGGTATGTTATTACAATTATAGTGCGTATCAGTGCAACTCTATCTGCTTCTCTATCTGTTGTTCCGGCTTTTTCACCGAGTGCTTTAGCCCATAGCCGCCATGCTCTCTTATGTATCATATTACCAGATCTTTGAGTAGTCTACAATTTCACTTTGTCTCGAAATATCCTTAACAAAGTATGCGCATAATGGCTTATCGCCCGATTCAATTGGCACTGCAAGCATTTGCCCTGGTTTAAGTTTTGGGAAGTACCATTTAACATCCTGGTAGATATCCACAATTTCAATCGGGAAGAACTCTGGCTTAAAGCTCGATATAGGATTGAATCCAAATACACTAAAGCCCCTATCATTGATACTTGTTAATGGTATTACTTCTAAATCTCCAATGTCTGATTCGCCAATTAGTACTTGCCAATCAACCGGCATCTTTACCATGTTGCCGCCGATGTTTAATACAAGTGCAGGGCTATTAAATGATTCTAAAAAGATTAGTGGGATAAAGAAGTAGTCTGGATTCTTTGGGTCACTGTTATCTAAAATAGCAAAGCGCAAATCCTCCACTTCATCTGGAATTTCATTCATTTCGTACGCTGTGTTTTCTAATGTTAATATATGCATGTGTTCTCTTTAATTATAGTAATGACCGACATCTAAATTATCAAACATCTGAAGAACCTCCTTATGTAGGGGGAACTCCTCAAAATTTAAACTAGATGTTGCCTTACATTCTATATTGTACTGTGTTGTGTTAGCAAAGTAAACCGTAGGCTTATCAATTTGACTAACCACTTCGCTTACAAACTTATGATGGATATGACCATAGTCTCCATCTGCATTATGTGTTAGCACTATATCAGCAGTAACCGCATTATGTATTGCCTGTGTTGCTTTTTCAACAGAAAAACTTAAAACACCTGTTTCCATATCACTATACGAGTCTACATATCCTAAAAATGTTGTAACTACGTTTCGTTTATTCCAATATGCTGCAATTTCTATTGCCCTATCGTCTGTTGCATTATACGTTAAGTAAACTATCGACCATTTCCACATAGGATGAGTGTCAATATATTGTCTAGCAAATATAAGACAATCATCTGGGTGTGCAACTATTGCAGTTGCTTTCACTTACAACCCCCACTGAGTTTTAATAATATTATAATATATAGTTGCTAAGTATTCCTGACTTTCAATCTCACCGTGATAGCCGGGATCATTTGTTTTATCTTTAAGTGGATATAAATGGGTTGCATGACTTGCTGTTTCGTCATTTGTTTTACGTATGCAACGGTCATCTATAACTTTTGGAAGACTTGAATTAAATGGTTCCCTAGGCCATAATTCCCATAGCATGCCAGGTTCAATCGAAAACGGAATACCTGTATCATGTAACCTGGTAAGACCGTCGGCTATGATCCATTGATCAATTTGTCGTTTCCAATTGCTATCATATAAATGGTTAACATAGGCTTGTACTGCACGATGGGTCTCTTTATCTAATTTACCGCGATATTCATGTTCGTAGTTTTCTGCTAAACTAAAGATAGTTTCAAATATCATAGTACTAGGTTGACTACCATAGTTAATGTTTTGTATACCTAATTTAGGATCATACCCGTTAGTAATATCTACATTTAATAAATGATCTTGTAACGGATGGCCCCATCCAGTTCCTTCATTAATTTTAGTGTATGGAGCTGCCGCAGATGGAATTTCGAATCGATCCCACGACGTAGGTATAATAATTACAAAATCTGCTCGTTGACATATAGCTTCATCAATTTGAATTCTTATGCCGCCATTACTACACCCACGCCGAGCATAGTTATGCAATTCCCAGCCAAGTTGTGTTGCTAGCAATTCACTATAACTAGTGCCTGGCAGTATTTTACTAACTGCCGAAAAACTATCACCACATACTATTAATTTTTTCATTGCTTTCCTCGTTTTAATATAACCCCAGTGGAGTTTTCTTCTACAATGATAAATCCCATTGACTGAAGGAATACTACCCCTGTACCATTTTTTCCAATCCAACAATCGTTATACCGGAATGTATCATCAAATACAACAACACAATCATCAGATAACCAATTATACAAATAATACAATTGTGTAAAATGTTCAATTTGACAATTATTATTAGATAATTCAGTTAACCCATGTTGATTATAGTTTGCTTCCCCATCGTAACTTAGTTTAGCATATACGTCTGGGTAGTCAGTCATTACTTCGTGACGAATCGATTCCGACAATAGATGCCATGTAACAAACCTGTTAGGCCAATCGGCACCCTTGAGTTGATTATATACGTCTGCTGTCCATATGCAACTAATTATGTACTCATTTGGAGATTGGTTTAGCTTTGAATTTGGGTTAAAATAGTAATTGTCCAAATATAACATTGATATTTTTTTATCAATTGTTGGGTAAATATCCTTAGCCCACGATGACCCGATGGATTGATGCCACCTAATAGATGCATGGTTAACCGTTCTATCTGCAAAATTATTTATATCAACGGTGTGCAATATAATATCATATTTTTCTGCTAATTCTGCAAAATATAAAGTGCTACCTTCGCCACCTTCTAATCCGTGTTGAACTCCAAAGTCACTGCCAATTTCAACAATTACACTATCTGGTTCGATAGATGTAATATGTTTATGTGTTCTATTAAATAATGCGCCCATTATTTCCACTCCGTTTTTTCTACCGCATAAGGATAGTTTGCTTCAGTATAAAATTTCTTTCTGACTGTGAGATGCCGTTTGGCAAACTTACAGGTTGATGTTACGTCCCAGATTTGGACGAAGTCTTTGTCTTCCGCTTTACGGATGCCACGCCCGATACTCTGGATGACCCTAACAAAGCTCTTACCAGGCTCAATGAGCACAAGGTTAAAAACGCGAGGAATATTG
>Ga0209297_1001782_pt1 | contig 12315 bp, 9 predicted proteins | sample S_130805_MF_Meta_FD_187322 | JGI IMG/M metagenome (GOLD analysis project Ga0209297, IMG submission 187322) | Freshwater microbial communities from Lake Simoncouche, Canada to study carbon cycling - S_130805_MF_MetaG (SPAdes) (version 2) | ecosystem: Environmental > Aquatic > Freshwater > Lake ... | reverse complement strand
CAATTCGGTTTGCTGTGGATCTTCGATTTTCCACAAATTGGTCATGCATTCAAATGCTGACTTTTTGAATTCAGTGATCGTTCCAAGTTTTTTCTCTAGCTCATTGACTTTCGTTTCCCATTCGCCCTCGGTCCAACGCTCAGTAGCAGTGGCCTTGACTGATTCAACCGTGCGAGCATCGCCATCAAGTTGGTAGAAGTGTTCGAGAACTTCATGAACAAAAGTCCCGAGATGAGTTTGCCAAGTGGGAGGCTCGACAATTCTGTCGATGCGCGAGAACTTAAATTTCATCGGGCAATCGCGATACGTCGAAATAGACGATGGCGAGAGGTACTCCGGCGTTTCAAACATGACATCAGTCTGTCATGGGGCTACGGCAATTTCGGGGAGACCCCCACACTGAAATGAAGTTGTTGCCTATTTGGCGAGTTGCAATGCGGCCTGCGAAGCGTCAATCAGCCAACCTGGCCAGACACCCACGAGCAACGTAAAGAAGGCAGATCCGGCAACGACAAAACCAGCGGTAAACGGCACTTTGATGGCCTCGCGCTTATCGTCGCCCGACTCTTCATCGGTCAACCACATGCTGATCATGATGCGCAAGTACAACAAGGCAGCAATGACCGATGCAACCATGGCGATAATCGCAATGGCGTAGCTCTTATTGGTTGCCGCAGCCTTAATGACACCAAACTTGGCGATGAAGCCAGACGTGAGTGGCATACCAGCCTGAGCCAACAAGAAAATCGTCATCGCTAACGCCAATGCTGGACGTTCTTTTCCGAGTCCGCGGAACGAACCGATGTCGCTGCCACTGTCACCAGTACGGGTCACGAGTGACACCACGGTGAACGTTCCGATAACCAAAACCGAATAGATCATCAAGTACATCAACGTGGCGGGCAATCCATCAACGTCGCCACTATGTCCGATCGATTCAATTCCAATCATCATGAATCCGGCATGACTGATTGACGAGTAGGCCAACATGCGCTTGACGTCTGTCTGCACGACGGCGAGCACCGAACCCACAACTACCGACAAGATGGCCAGCACCCAAATAACCGGACGCCAATCTTCAGCACGGCTCGGTAATGCAATCACGACAACTCGAAGTAGCGCTGCGAAAGCCGCAAACTTGCCGACCGACGCCATAAATGAAGTGACCGGGGTTGGTGCGCCTTGATACACATCGGGAGTCCAGAAGTGGAACGGAACGACGGCAACTTTGAAGGCAAGACCAACGATAAGAAGTGCGATACCAGCAAGCAGCATCGCATCATCGCCCTTGACGAACACTTCGGTCGACAAAACGCTACCGATACCACCGATGTTGGTCGTTCCAGTTGAGCCGTAAATCAAAGCAATGCCATACAAGAAGAATGCTGAGGCAAAGCCACCAAGAATGAAGTACTTCAAGCCACTCTCTTGGCTTTCGGCACGACGGCGATGACTTGCGGCCAACACATACAACGCAATTGACAGGGTTTCAAGACCGAGGAACAACACGATCATGTCGTTCGATGCCGTCATGATCATTGCACCAAGAGCGGCACAGATATACAACGCGTATACCTCGGGACCTTCAAGTGACTCTCGACGTAAGTATTCGGCAGTCGATAATGAGACAAGCGCTAACGCACCTGCGATACCGATCCAACAGAACAATGTGAAGTGGTCAATCGAGATTGCATTATTGATGATGATGCGTGCGCCGTCTTTGTTGACGTCATGCCACAAAAACATTTCAACGATGAGTGCCGCGACTGCTAACTCAACGGTTCCAATCGCGTACCAAGCACGCGGCCAGGCTCGAGTGAGTGCAGCGAGCACCAAGTTGATCATCATGCCGCCGAGCAGGATGATGATCGGCGTAATAGCCAACCAATCGATTGACGGATAAGTCATGGTTTGAGCGCCCATCAGCCCTCTTCCCCTTCAGTTGTCAGAACCACAGGTTCTGGCGCAACGTAACCAGTCTTTTCTTCAACGCGAACCAAGATTGCTTTCACACTTGGTTCAATGCGATCAAGCATTGGCTTCGGGTACACGCCACAGAAAATGATGAGTCCGATGAATGGCAACAAGACCAAGCCTTCGCGCAAACGCAGTTCGCGGAAAGTTGAGTTGGCTTCGTCTGGTTCGCCGTGGAAAACCCGCTGGTAAGCCCAAAGCAAATACAACGCCGCCAAGATCACGCCAGTTGCTGCAACAACAACCCACCAACGGGCGGTGTTGAAACTTCCAATCAAGATTAAGAACTCGCCAACGAATCCGTTGAGTCCAGGTACGCCAATACTTGACAACATCACGACCATGAAGGCTGCGGCGAAAATCGGAGCAACTTTCTGTAGTCCTTTGAGTTCTGAAATCAACCGAGTGTGACGACGCTCGTAAATCATGCCGACCAACAAGAAGAGTGCACCCGTTGAAACACCGTGGTTGATCATCTGCATGACTCCACCACCCATTGCCTCGGCTGTGAAAGCAAACGTTCCGAGCACGATGAAACCAAGGTGAGCAACGGACGAATACGCAACAAGGCGTTTGAGATCTTTTTGCATTGTTGCTGCGACTGCGCCCCAAATGATTCCGATTACCGCAAGAGTCAAGAAAATTTGACGGCTCCACAGCGCAGCCTCAGGGAATAAGTACACACCAAATCGCAACAAGCCATACGTACCGAGCTTCAACAACACGCCAGCCAAAATGACCGAGCCACCGGTTGGTGCTTGAGTGTGAGCATCGGGCAACCATGTATGCAATGGGAACAGCGGAACTTTCACCGCGAATGCAATGGCAAACGCGAAGAACAACCATCGACCAGTGCTGGCCGCGAAGTTGGCACTTTCAGCAATTTCGACGAGATCGAAACTGATATGTCCGAGATCTTTCTTGGCCAGCAAGGCCGTCGTCACAATGCCCACCAACATGAAGGCCGAGCCCACCATGGTGTACAAAAAGAACTTGGTTGCTGCATAGATGCGCTGGTCATAACCCCAACCACCGATCAAGAAGTACATCGGTACCAAAACGATTTCGAAGAACAAGAAGAACAAGAACAAGTCGAGGCTCAAGAACGAACCCATGACTCCTGCTTCAAGGAGCAAAATCCAGGCGAGATAACGCTTCTCGTCATGATGCGGATCGCAACCGACAATCACCAGCGGGAACAAGATGCCCGTCAGTACAACTAAGAACAATGAGATTCCGTCAACTCCAACATGCCAACCGATGTGCCACGACGAAATCCACTGATGCTTTGAAGTGAATTGGTAGCCGGCTTCTCCGGTTTTGAAAGATGCGAGCATCCACAAACCAAGAGCTCCAGTGAATACCGAGGTCAAAAGCGCAATCAACTTGGTGATTTCGGGACGACGGTTAGAACTAATGAGAGTCAAGATTGATCCGATTGCCGGAATCAAAATCAAAGCAGTCAAAATCGGGAACGGCAGCGAGCCTTCCATTTCGCTGGCCAGTAACGACATCACAGCACCACTCCTCGAACGAAGAACCAGACAAGTAAGGCGACAACGCCTAAGCCCACAGCAGCTGCGTAACTACGCACGGCTCCGGTTTGTCCTTTGCGCAAGAAATCACCGGCACCTTGAACGAGTTTGCCGACACCATTCACTGCACCATCAACAATGGTGCGATCGGCCCAAGTGATTCCGTCAAAAGCTTTGCGGCCAGGTCCGCCCATAAAGTTCGAAATGCCCTTGTCGTAGAACCAACCTTGAGCCATCACATTGGGTTCGATTGCGGCGAACTTCTTCTTTGAGTACACCATGTATGACGCAGCGATTCCAGAAAGTGCAACGACAATAGCGATTCCCAACAAGATGTACTTGTTTTCATACGCCCACGACTTGTGAATGTCGGCTTCGCCAAATTCAATGACTGGTTCGAGCCACTTTTCAAGGAAGTGAGTTTTGCTGCTGAATGGCAACTGCATAGCTCCACCGACGATTGACAGTCCAGCTAGAACAACAAGCGGGGCCAACATAACCTTCGGGCTTTCGTGCGGCTTGAAGTCGCCATGTGCGCCGTGCTCTTCACTCTGATCTTTCCAGCGGGCTTCGCCGAAGAAGACCATGATCACTTGGCGAGTCATGTAGTACGCCGTGAGCAAAGCGGTAATCATGCCAACGACATACAGAATTGGGCTCTTAGCGAATGCAAACAAAAGAATTTCGTCCTTGCTCCAAAAGCCAGCAAAAGGTGGCACGCCAGCGATGGCCAACCAACCGATGATGAACGTCAAGGCAGTCACGGGCATCAACACGCGAAGAGCACCCATCTTGCGCATGTCTTGTTCGTGATGCATTCCGTGAATCACTGAACCAGATCCCAAGAACAACAAAGCCTTGAAGAATGCGTGCGTGACCATGTGGAAAATCGCCGCAACGTATGCACCTGAACCAATTGCCAAGAACATAAAGCCGAGTTGACTCACCGTCGAATAAGCCAAGACCTTCTTAATGTCAGTCTGTGCAACCGCAATCGTGGCGGCAAACAATGCTGTAGCAACACCAACAACGGCGATGATGGTCGGCGCCCACGAGTATGCAATCGACAAGACCGGACTAATGCGAGTCATCAAGAAGACGCCTGCAGTCACCATCGTCGCGGCATGGATAAGAGCCGACACTGGTGTCGGACCTTCCATGGCGTCAGGCAACCAGATGTACAACGGCAGCTGTGCACTCTTGCCACACGCACCGACGAAAAGCATTAATGCAATTCCTGTTGCAGTGACTGTTGACAACGCACCGCTCTCAGCAGCGTGATTGATTCCGGCGTAACTCAAAGTTCCGGTCGCGCCGAAAGCCAAGAACATCGCCATCATCACGCCCCAGTCACCAACACGGTTGGTAACGAAAGCCTTTTTGCCAGCGGTTGCGGCACTTTCGCGGGTATGCCAGAACGAAATCAAGAAGTATGAACAGGTGCCGACGCCTTCCCAGCCGAGGAAGGTGACGAGCAAATTCTCGCCCATGACCAACATCAACATTGAGAACACAAACAAGTTGAGATACAAAAAGAACTTTGAGAACTTCGGATCACCGTGCATGTAGCCAATTGCGTAGAGGTGAATGAGCGAACCAATTCCGGTCACGAACAAAGCCATTGTGATACTGAGCGGATCAGCCAAGAAAGCTAAGTCGACATGTAATGAACCAATCGGCACCCAAGAGAAAGCCTTCAATACGTGATGACGTTCTTCAGTTGTCTTTGAGAGCAAGTCAAAAAACACGGCAACAGTCACGGCAAAAGAGCCGCCGACCATTAACGCAGCCAAAATTCCGGCCTTCGGTTCGCCCAACAAGCGTCCGAATAACAGAATCAAAATAAAGCCAGCAAGCGGTAGCGCTGGGATTAACCAAATGAGATCGAGCATCGTTTCCCCCTCAGCCCTTCAGCGCCGAAATGTCATCAACGTTTGCGCCGGGGCGCTTACGCATAATCGACACGATGATGCCAAGGCCAACAACAACTTCAGCTGCAGCCACAACCATCACAAAGAACACTGTGGTTTGACCACCAATGTCACCGAGTCGCTTAGCTAGAGCTACGAAGGTCAGGTTGACGGCATTCAACATGAGTTCAATACACATGAACATCACGAGTGGGTTACGACGAACCAAGACGCCAACGGTTCCGATTCCAAACAAAACAGCCGCTAGAACCAAATACCACGTCGTGGTTGGTGTCGCAGCAGCGATCAAAGCTGACATCACTGAGACTCCTTTGACGTCGGCTTCACTTTGCGGGTGAGCAAGACCGTGCCGACAACTGCGACAACTAACAACACAGATGTCACTTCGAAGGCAACGACATAGTCACCAAACACACTGCGTGACAGTTGACGAATATTTGAATCTGGATCAGTCATGGCTGGTTCAATAATGCCCGCACCACGAGTTGTAACAACATCTCGCGATGTCACGACAGCAGCGGTGACTAAACCAACAACTCCGAGTCCGACAATGACTGCAAGGGGACGCTGAACCTTAAACGGTTCAGTTTTAATGTCCTCAGTTCGGTCAACACCAAGAAGCATGATCACGAACAAGAACAACACGACAATTGCTCCGGCATAGACAATGACTTGTACTGCCGCAAGAAAATGCGCTTGTTGAGAAACGAACATCACTGCAACACCGAACAGAGTCAAGATCAGACTCAGCGCGGCATGCACGGGATGGCTACGAAGGACTACTCCGAGTCCGCCAACCAAAATCATGGCGGCAGCAAGTACGAAGACCACTAATTCCATCAGTGACCAGCCTCGTCTCTCTGATCTTGAGCTGGCTCGGGCGCACGAACGCCGTAACCCAACTCGCCACTCCAACCAACGACACCTTCAAAGGTTGCATCGCCCGATGGTGCAGTTGCGCGCAACCAGCCTGACGTCAAGATGTCTTCACCTTCACGCCAATCTTCCCACGGCAACTGCTGGGGCTTGCCATCGTCTCCAACGACCAATTCAGCTTTTGTATAAATCGCGTCTTGACGGTTTGTGAATGAGAACTCGAACAACTTTGATTCGGTAATCGCTTCGGTTGGGCAAGCCTCTACACAAAGATCACAGTGGATGCAGCGCAAGTAGTTGATCTCGTACACGAAACCAAAGCGCTCACCTGGTGATGTTGGATTTTCAGGATCGTTATCGGCACCGCGCACATAAATGCACTTCGCTGGGCAGACACCGGCACACAACTCACAGCCGATGCACTTTTCCATGCCATCTTCGTAACGGTTCAAAACATGGCGACCATGCAAACGTTCGGGCTTAGGAGCCTTCTCGTCTTTTTGTGGCTTGCCCTTTTTGTTTTCACGTCCACCTGAATACTCAAGTGTCAGTTTGTTGCGTCGGCCGACTTGCGCCAGCGTGACAAGAAATCCTCCGAGGTAACCCATCAGAACATCGCTCCTTCACGTTCGCGATTGGCTTTACTAACTTTCACGGCAGTCGACATCAGCGCAACACATCCGAGGATGATCACTGCAGCGACGATGGCAACAAGTCCACGATTCCAGTTTTCATCGCGACTCAAGCGCAAAACTGCCATCAACATAAACCAGCCAAGCGAGGTTGGAATCAAAATCTTCCAGCCAAGATCCATCAACTGGTCGTAACGGAAGCGAGGCAAGGTTGCTCGCATCCAGACGTAGATGTACAAGAACACGAGCACTTTAGCGATGAGCCAAATTGAACCTTCGATCGCTCCCGGAATTCCAGGGATGTTGAACAATCCCTGTGGGCCACCAAAGAAGAGGGTCACGATGACTCCGCTCATCGTGATGGTGTTCATAAATTCGGCCAAGAAGAACAGACCGAAACGAATACTTGAGTATTCAGTGTTGAAGCCACCGACAAGTTCTTGTTCGGCTTCTACCAAGTCGAACGGCGGACGATTCATTTCTGCAGTCGCGGCCAACATGAAGATGATGAATGGAATAACACCAGTTGACACAACGTGCCAATCAGCAAAACTCGATTGGTGTCCAACAATGCCACTCGTTGACAAAGTACCTGCCAACAAAATCACTGTGGCGATACTCAGACCAAGTGCTGCTTCGTACGAAACCATTTGTGCCGAAGCACGTACCGATCCGAGAAGTGGATACTTTGAACCGCTTGACCAACCAGCCAGCATGATTCCATACACCGCAACCGACGACAGTGCGAGCAACAACAAAACGCCAACTGGCGGATCGGCTAACTGCACACGGGTCGCGTGACCGAACCACGTGACAATTCCACCTTTGCCATTCGAAAAATCGCCACCGAGAGGGATGACCGACCACACCAAGAAAGCGGGGACGAATGCCAAATACGGTGCCAGTTTGAAAACGAATCGATCAGCACGATCGGGCAACAAGTCTTCTTTGAAGAACAACTTGATTCCGTCGGCCAGTGTTTGCAGCAATCCCCACGGGCCAGCTTTGTTCGGTCCGATGCGGTTACCCATGCCGGCGATTGCTTTACGTTCAAACCACACCATCAACATGGTGGCCACAAGTCCGAGAACAAAGATCACCACGACTTTGAGCAAGATGATCACAAGCGGTGCCCAAATCAAATCGCCAATGGCAATTGGATCTAAGCCCAGAATTGAAGCCGTGTTGTTCACAGTGTTTCCACCTTCACATCGTTGACCGAACGCGACGAATCAATCAGTTCGCCAATGTTTGAACCGCTTTGAGCCCAAGCGGCCCAAACAGTTCCGCGAGTCACTGATTCATCGGCGACGATTGGCATCACGATTGAGGTGCGATCATTTGACACCTTGACCTGAGCACCAACTGAGGCACCCAGTCGATCGAGATCAAGTGGATGCATATGCAATGACGAACTTGTCGCTAATGGGGCAAGCGACGGCGAATGTGCAACGTTGCTTCCGTTGTCGTACAACTTGCGGCTCACTACTAAGCGATAACCAAAACCTGGACGGTCAGGCACAGCTGGTGCAGTGACTGCCGAAGCGTTGCTGCTTGAACGGCGTAACAGAATTCCGTCTGGATTGATAGCAAGTGCTGTACGAGTCGCATCGGCGAACGCCGACACTTTGCTCACCAAATGCTGATGAACTTCTTGTACGGAACCAACACCCAAGTCGTGACCCAAGTAATCGGCGAGTTCGAGTGCAATCATCCAGTCGGGGCGAGCCGTGCCATGAACATTGACCTTGCGGTTGAGTTGCGTGACTCGACCTTCAAGGTTGGTCGTCGTTCCATCTTTTTCACCAAAAGCAGCAGCAGGCAATAAGACGTCGGCGCGCTGTGATGATGTCGAAGCGAAAGTATCAACAGCAATGACATGTTGAACGGCAGCCATGGCCTGTCGAGCAAGCTCGGTGTCGCGCACGTCAGCAATCGGGTCGGCACCAAGAAGAATCAAACAGTTGATTTTTCCAGCAGCAGCTGCACGCAAGATTGAAGTTGTTGATCCAGTGACCAAACCACTTTCAATAGCACCACGCACATTGCCACGGCGCACTACTGGGAGAACTGCTGCATTGGGAGCAGCGGCCATCACTGCATCGAGTGCAGCCATCGTGAATGAATCGTCTTCGGCCAAGTTGGCACGACCGACCACTACGACAACTGAACCCTTGGCGACTTGAGCTGCAACAGTTGCCTCGGCCAAAGTGCTGGCAACGACGGCAACTTGGTTACCTGGTTCGTAAGCGAACGACTTCCAGGCGTAACGCGTGATGCCGGTTTGCTTGGGTGCGAATTCAATCAGCTTGCTGCGCTTCTTTTCAGAAGCATCACGCAAGCGCAAATACAAAATGGGCAACTCTTCTTTAAGGTCTGGCGACAACAAGATGACCGTGGTTGCGTTAGCCGCTTGATCGATGGTCGCCTGGTTGTATGCGAACACCGAAGCCGGCAAACCGTCATCGAGTTGTGCATCAACATTGGTGACGCCAAGTGCCTGAGCCAATAATGACCAAGCGTAAGCGTCTTCGTTGGTTCCGCGAGCGCCACCAATAATAGCAACGCTTTGAGTTCCGCCTTCTTTGATCGACTGTGAAATGAGATCGGCAGCGGTTGACAACGCTGAACTCCACGACGTCGGAACCAAAGCACCATTGTGCTTCACCATTGGCTCGGTCAAGCGCTGATCACTCTTGACAGATTCAAAATTGAAGCGGCCCTTGTCGCACAACCAACCGTGGTTCACCGGATCGCTGTCGACACCTTGGTAGCGCAAGAGCTCATCGCGGCTGGACTCAACAGTGATACGACAACCAACTGAACAAGTCGTGCAGGTGCTCTCGTTCTTTTCGAGGTCCCATGGACGGGCCTTGAACCGGTACGGCTGAGCAGTCAGTGCACCAACCGGGCAAATCTGGACAGTGTTACCCGAGAAGTACGAACTAAATGGTTCATCAGGGAACGTCTGTATTTGCGTGTTGTTGCCACGTGACGTGAAGTGAATCAACGCATCGCCAGCGACTTCGTCGGCGAACCGCGTACAACGGTCGCACAAGATACAACGCTCACGGTCGAGCAGAACCAAATCACTAATCGGAATCGGCTTTTCGTAGTGGCGCTTCTCCTCGATGTAACGACTCTCGCCAGGACCATGGCTGAATGCCTGATCCTGCAAGGGGCATTCTCCACCCTTGTCACACACTGGACAATCGAGTGGGTGATTCGCTAATAACAGTTCAACGATGCCTTCTTGTGCACGCTTCACCTGATCGGTCTCGGTGCGAACAATTTGGCCGTCGGCAACTGGGGTCATACAACTGACCACCATCATCGGTCCGCGAGGACCTTCGACTTCAACCAAACACTGACGGCACATACCGACAGCGCTCATACGAGGGTGGTAACAGAAACGTGGAATGTAATCGCCACTGCGATCAGCAGCAGCAATGATCAGTTCACCTTTACGAGCCGCAACGGGTTTACCGTTAATCGACATCGTGATGGCGTTGGGGTCAACGGGCGTCTCAACCGGTGCCGCGTTTTCGATGTTGGGTTCAGTCGTGGTCATGACGCAGCTCCAACGGCGGTAACAGGGATCGTGTTGCGCTTGACGATCTTGGCTTCAAATTCTTCACGGAACAAAACAAGTGCCGAGTTCACAGGTGCATAGGCCGAAGGTCCGACGAAGCAAATGGTGTTCATCTTGTACGGGAACGGAACTGCACTGATACCTAACTTCGCATTTGAAGCGTGCGGAAAATCTCCAGGGCAAATTGATGTTCCTACTTCAATGAGCTGATCAAGATCGGCCATCGTGCCCTTGCCATCAACGACTCGGCTGAGAATTCGCTCAAGCCAAGTTCCGCCTTCGCGACATGGCGTGCACTTACCGCATGATTCGTGGGCATAGAAACGAGTCAAGGTAAGAGCGGCGGCCGGAATGTCGGTTGTCTCATCCATCACCATGACAGCACCAGATCCGAGCATCGAACCAGCGGCTCCAGCTTGTGGTCCTTCGAAAGGAATATCAAGTTGATCTTCGGTGAACCAAGGTGCCGAACCGCCACCAGGTACAAAGGCTTTCAACTGGTTGCCGTTACGAATACCACCGCAGAATTCTTCTTTGTACAACAAATCACGGAAGGTCGTCACACCGTTAATGATTTCGTAGACACCGGGACGATTCACGTGACCGCTCACTGCAACCATACGCGTACCTGGTGACGTCTTGGTTCCGATGGCGGTGTAGGCCTCGGCTCCATTGAGCATCAACCATGGCAAGTTCGCCAAAGTTTCAACGTTGTTCACAATGGTCGGTTGACCATAGAGACCAATCGCTGCGGGGAAATATGGGGGCTTCAGACGCGGCATTCCGCGATTGCCTTCAAGACTTTCGATCAACGCAGTTTCTTCACCGACGACGTAAGCACCAGCACCCCAGTGCAAAACAATGTCGACAGAAAACTTCGAACCCAAAATGTTCTTGCCGACATAACCAGCGGCATAGGCATCGTTCAATGCAGCAGCAACACGCTCTTGTGCCAACGCCATTTCGCCACGGATGTACAAGAAGCACTGCGATAGTCCGGCCGCGTAACACGCGATCAAACAACCTTCAATCAATTGGTGCGGGTCGCGCTCCATGAGCAAGCGGTCTTTGTACGTGCCGGGTTCGCTCTCGTCACCATTGACAACTAAGTAACGCGGGTACACGCCTTGTGGTGTGAGTCCCCACTTAGTGCCAGCGGGGAAACCAGCTCCACCACGACCAAGCACAGTTGCATTCTTGACTTCATCGTGCACTTCATTAGCAGCACGACCAAGTGCGGCGCGCAAACCTTGATAGCCATCGGTTGCGAGATAGCGCTGCAATGTGTACGAGTCTTCGTATTCAAATCGTGATGTCACGATCTTCGGACGATCTCCGGCAACGAAGCCAGGAGCGTGGGCGTATGTTCCACTCATAGCGCAGCCTTCCCATCGAGCCATGCTGGCGCTTCGGTCACAGATTCGGGAGGCACTGCACCAACACCACGATCAGCAGGAATGTGCTGAAGAACTTTGGCCACGGTTCCATGATCAGGAATTTCGGCGGTCAAGCGTCCAGCTGACAAATCGTCAATCAACGAATCAAAACTTTCTGCCGTGACACGGAATCGGTAGCGATAGTTCACTTGCAAGCACGGAGCCTCGGTGCAAGCGGCCTGACATTCGGCGTGTTCAAGAGTAAACATTCCATCACTCGTTGTTCCACCAGCCTTGATTCCAAGTTTGTGCTCAGCGTGATGCATGAGTTCTTCAGAACCCATCAATGCACACGACATTGTTCCGCAAATGTTGACGAGGTATTTGCCAACTGGTTCG
>Ga0209297_1001781_pt1 | contig 12322 bp, 14 predicted proteins | sample S_130805_MF_Meta_FD_187322 | JGI IMG/M metagenome (GOLD analysis project Ga0209297, IMG submission 187322) | Freshwater microbial communities from Lake Simoncouche, Canada to study carbon cycling - S_130805_MF_MetaG (SPAdes) (version 2) | ecosystem: Environmental > Aquatic > Freshwater > Lake ... | reverse complement strand
TAAGTGAAGAAATCGTGGAGAAGTATATTACTATTTCACCAAAATATCCAACTCTTGCTCATATTCGTGATTACGCAAGCTATATTAATGATTTCGTTTCTAACGTTCCCAACGAATGATATTATAGATAAAGTCGGGATAGGGAACTACCACGACTCTAAACGAACGCGGAGAGACAATAAGACTGCTTCGGTAGCAAGTCTCTATGATGCGTTAAGAATCACCGTTGCTTCAGCACGGTGAGTGTTTCAGATGTTAATTTGATACGTGGGGAGTTGACAATACTCTCCTTTTTTAGTATAATACATAGTACATACAATAATCAATTGATTTATGAGTCAGTATATTAAGAGGGCACTTGTGTTAGGTGCTGGTGGTTTTATTGGAAGTCACATGGTTCGCAAATTGCGATCAGAAGGATACTGGGTTCGTGGTGTAGATATTAAGTATCCAGAGTTCTCCCAGCATCGGGCAAATGAGTTTGTGCTTGGAGATCTGAGAGATGTTACCTTTGTAGAACGTGTAATTCAATATAAAGGAGATGGGGGAAACTTTTATAATTTTGTTCCTTCTCGTTATCTTCAACCATTTGATGAGATCTATCAATTTGCTGCTGATATGGGTGGAGCAGGATTTGTTTTCACTGGAGATCATGATGCAGATATTATGCATAACTCAGTTACCATTAATCTAAACGTTCTTGATTCTGTAAGAAAGTTTAATGATTTTGTTGGTAAGAATACTACAAAGATTTTCTATTCTGGGTCAGCATGTATGTATCCAGAGCACAATCAGTTAGATCCTGATAATCCAGATTGTCGTGAAGAGTCTGCATATCCAGCAAACCCAGACTCTGAGTATGGGTGGGAGAAACTCTTCTCAGAGCGTCTGTACTTTGCTTATCATAGGAATTATAAAATCCCAGTTAGAGTTGCTAGGTATCATAATATCTTTGGACCAGAAGGAACCTGGGAAGGTGGACGTGAGAAAGCACCAGCAGCAATATGTCGTAAGGTCGCAGAACTCCCAGAAGATGGTGGAACGGTTGAAGTGTGGGGTGATGGAAAACAAACTCGTTCATTCCTCTATATTGATGAGTGTATAGAGGCAACTCGTCGTATGATGGAATCTGATTTCATTGGCCCAGTAAATATTGGTTCAGAAGAAATGGTAACTATCAATCAACTCGTGGATACTGCTGCAAAAGTTGCTGGTAAAAAAGTATCAAAAAATCATATTGATGGACCTCTTGGTGTTCGTGGACGTAATTCTAATAACGATTTGATTCGTAAAGAATTGGGTTGGGATTATTCTCAGACACTTGAAGAAGGTATTCGCAAAACTTATGATTGGATTAGTGAAAGAATTGATGACAAAAAATGACTTTAAATTATACCAACATCGTGAAGTTGGTTTTGGGGCCCACTTTCAAATAGTTCTTTGCTTAATTGATTATTGTCTCAGTAATAACATTAAATGTGAAATTGATATTAGAAATTTAAATTATTCTAATCAAAATCAAAATACTTGGGAACTTATATTTGAACAACCATTCTCAAATGTAATTCCCAAAATAATAATATCAGACCAATTTAGTGAACTTATAGATTTTACAGAATTTTGGAATTTGGGATACGATTCTAAAGACCGAAAAAAGTATTGTGATTTTAAATTTGTTGAAAAGTATAAAACTATATGTAAAAAATATATTAAAATAAACCCATATATTCTCAATGAAGTTGAAAACTTTTGTTTAAAATTAAAAAATAAAAAAATATTGGGAGTGCATAAAAGAGGAAGAGACCATTTAACAATAGGACATGCATCAAATCAATCACATTTACTTAAAACCGAAAACATTTTTTTGTTTATAGATAAGGAAATTGATAATTATGATTATATATTCTTAACTTCCGATGAGTACTCTGTATATACAGATTTTTTTGAAAAATATCAAAACAAATTATTGATTTATGACAATAAATCTGAATATAATTACGATCATTCTATAGGAATTCATACATTACAAAAAAGTGATGAAGAAAAAATTAAGTCTCTTAAAAATTTGTTTATAGAAATATTAATTCTTTCTAAATGTGATAAAATGTTTCTTATGAATAGTAATGTTTCACACATATCATTATTCTTTTCTGAACATTATAATTATGAATTTTACGATAAACACTTAACATATCTATAACATGAAAATAACTATTCTTGGATCTAGCGGACAAATTGGAGCCTACTTAACAGAATACCTTAGAGATAAAGGTCATAATATTTACGAATTTGATAAAGATAAAAATCCTAGTCATGATATGACCACAATTCCTAATCAATATCTTGAAGATGTAATTGAGAATGCAGATTTTGTTTTCTTTCTTGCATTTGATGTTGGTGGTTCTCGTTACCTAAAAAAGTATCAACACACTTTTCAATTCATTGATAACAACACTCGTTTGATGGCAAATGCTTTTGGTCTTCTTAAAAAATATAATAAGAAGTTTATTTTTGCTTCTTCTCAAATGAGTAATATGAGTTATTCTCCTTATGGGGTACTTAAGAATGTTGGAGAACTTTATACCAAATCACTTAAAGGATTGATTGTTAAGTTCTGGAATGTGTATGGGATTGAAAAAGATCATGAGAAAGCACACGTTATCACAGATTTTATTCGTAAAGGATTTGAAACTGGTGTAATTGATATGCTTACTGACGGACAAGAAGAACGTGAGTTTCTTTATGCCGAAGATTGTTGTGAAGCACTTGAAGCAATTATGAATAATTATAATGATTTTACATCAGAAGATAATCTTCACATTACAAGTTATCATCCAACTAGTATTTTAGATGTTGCCCATATTATTAAGGGTCAATTTAATTTGATCGGTAAGCATGATGTAAAATTGCAACCATCTACCGAAAAGGATAATATTCAGATGGATAAAAAAAATCGTCCAGACATGTATCTATCTAAATGGTGGATTCCAAAAACCACAATTGAAAATGGAATTGCTAAAGTATTTAAAGTGATGAAAAATGAACAAGTTTAAAATTAATTTATACTGCAATGATAATATTGTCCCATCAACTTCTGCATTTAATGAGACCAAATATGTAGAATGGGTCACTGATGGACAAGGAGAAATAAATTTTTATGTAAATCAACACTGTTTAGATATTTTTCAAGATGTTTCCGATTTACCAAAATATGTATGGTTAATGGAATCTAGAAATATTATTCCCGAAATTTATAAATTTTTTGAAGATAATAAAGAGTTTGCTGCTTCTCGTTGTAATGGAATTTTTACTTGCGATAAAAAACTGTCAGAAAATACTGGATTTTTATATTCTCTCACTAACGCAGCTCCTTGGGTTCAGAATAGAAAAATTTATAATAAAACAAAATTGGTTTCGATGATATCTTCAAATAAATCATACACTCCTGGACATCGTAAAAGATTGCAATTTGTTGACAAATTTAGAAATTTAGTTGATTTTTATGGTGATGGGTTTAATAGAATTGAAAAAAAAGAAGATGGACTTAAAGATTATATGTTCTCAATTGCTGTGGAGAATGCCGTTTATGACACTTACTTTACAGAAAAACTGACAGACTGCTTTGCTTGTGGTACGATTCCAATCTTTTATGGTTGTAAAGGAGTGTTGGAATATTTCAACGAAGATGGAATTATATTTTTAGATGAAGAATTTGATATTTCTATCTTGACAGAAGAACTTTATTATTCTAAAATTAATGCAATCAAAGATAACTTTGAACGTGCAAATAAACTGCCAGTGGCGGAAGATTTTATATTTGAGAAGTATTTAAAATGAGTAGTAGATTTAGTTATTTTGAAGATAACAGTATTAAGATAAATGGCGTTATTCATGTCGGAGCTCATAGGGGTGAAGAAATTTTTGAATATGAAAGTCTTGGTTCAGAATGTGTAATTTGGATTGAACCCAATCCAGACGTATTTTTAGAAATGCAAGTTTATTTAAACAACGCCAACTCTTGTATTGAATCTAAAGCATTTGAGTATGCAGCAAGTAATGTAGACCACCAAATAGTAGATTTTAATATTTACTATGGTCCTGATGCTGGATATTTGAGAGGAAATAAGGGTTGCTCTTCTTTGTTAAAAGCAAACGGTAGATTTGTAGAATGGTATAAAGAAACAATTAAAGTAGAAACAATAACTGTAGACACATTATTAGTAGAAAATAATATGAGTTATGAAAGTTTTGATCTTTTAAATATGGATGTTCAAGGTGCTGAACTTTTAGTATTGCAGGGTTCTGAAAAGTTATTAGAAAATGTTAAGTATGTAACTACTGAAGCCACTTGGGATAATCCAGATTATGTTGACAATGTAATGTATGATGAGTTAAAATTATATTTGGGATCTAAAGGATTTGTAGAAAAACAAATTATTAATCATAGTGAAAATTGGGGTGATGTTTTGTTTGTAAAATTAATAAAGGAATAATCTAATGAATCGAATTACTGATTACCACGAATTAAAAACAAAAATAGTAAGTTGGATTAAAAATTATGCCATTACGAATAATATTGAATCACTTGTTGTTGGAGTCTCTGGAGGTATTGATTCTGCTGTAGTATCTACTCTCTGTGCAGAAACTGGAATAAAAACTTATGTCCTATCCATGCCACTTTTGTCAAAGATTGATAGTGATAAACTGTCTGATGAACATACAAAATTATTAGAAAAAAAATATAATAATGTAACTAGAATTCGTGTAGATCTTTCTAGTGTTTATGGTAAATTTATTCACAGTTTAAAATGGTGGACTGATAGTTCAGAATATATCAACAATGAACTTGCTAATGCAAATACAAAGTCTCGTCTTCGTATGGTGACTTTGTATCAGATTGCCGGAACTGTTGGTGGTATTGTTGTTGGTACTGGTAATAAAGTTGAAGATTATGGTATAGGATTCTATACTAAATATGGTGACGGTGGAGTTGATATTGCTCCCATCGCAGATCTCTATAAAACTGAAGTATGGGAACTTGGAAAATATCTTGGGGTAAATCAATCAATTATTGATGCAAAACCAACAGATGGACTTTGGGATGATGGACGAACTGATGAAGACCAGATTGGTGCCTCATATACGGAACTAGAACAAGCAATGGAAACTGGAGAAGGTCCTGGACTGGGACCACTTTTAAAATTTTCTACTATGAATAGACACAAAATGAACCCTATCCCCACATTTAAGATATGATTAACTATGATTTGCAAACTGTAAATGATATGTATGCAGGTGGTTTACAAGATATCTATGCAATGATTGTCTTTGGTAAACAGCACCACGGCACTTTTGTTGATATTGGTTGCCGTCATCCAATATTTCATAATAATACATACCTTTTGGAACAATATGGGTGGAGAGGTTTTGCTGTTGATTTGGAGTATTTTACTCCAGAATGGGAAAATGAAAGACCAAATAGTAAATATTTAAACCGTGATGCGTTTACTATAAATTATCAGAAAGAATTTGAAAATTTAAATTTGGAATCTCCAATAGATTTTCTTTCAATTGATTTAGAAATTCCTGGAGAAAGACTTAATATTTTAAAAAAAGTCTTTGAAACTGAATATGAATTCAAATCTATTACAATAGAACATGATGCATATTGTGGTTATGATGAAACCGAAAAAATTCCACAAAGAAATTTTTTACAAGAAAAGGGATATATCCTTGTTAGACAATGTGAATGGATAGAAGATTTTTGGATTAATCCAAAATATATTAGTGAGGATAAGTATGAAATTCTTAAACAAGTAAATTCTAGAGATGGAGTAGAAGTTCATGCTTGGACACATTTAAAAAGTAAAGGATATGATTGGACACATTTTTATAAAGAACTATGAAAGCAACTATAGAAGAAGTAAAAAAATTTTGGAATGACCGTCCTTGTAATATTAAGCATTCCTCAAAAGAGTTGGGGACAATGGAATACTTTGATGAGGTAGAAATTAAGAAATTTCGTGCTGAACCTCATATTCTAAAATTTACTGAATTTCCTCAATGGAAAAATAAAAAAGTCTTAGAGGTTGGTTGTGGTCTTGGTACAGTTGGAATTAACTTTGCATTAAATGGTGCAGATTATACTGGAGTAGAACTCTCAAAAGAAAGTCTTGAAATTGCAAAAAAAAGATTTGAGGTGTATAATCAATCTGGTAAGTTTTATTTGGGTAATGCAGAAGAACTTTCTTCTTTTGTTCATATCGAAACCTATGATTTGATTTATTCTTTTGGTGTGATACATCATAGCCCACATTCAGAAAAAATTATTTCTGAAATTAAAAAGTATATGAATGAGAATAGTGTACTTAAGATTATGCTTTATGCAAAAGACTCTTGGAAAAATTATATGATTGATGCAGGATTGGATCAACCAGAAGCACAATATGGTTGCCCGATTGCTAATACATATACAAAACAAGATGTTGTAGAATTATTGGATGGATACGAGGTTCTCTCTATTGAGCAAGATCATATCTTTCCTTATCAAATAGAACCTTATAAAAAAGGTAAATATATCAAACAACCTTGGTTTGATGCAATGCCCATAGGAATGTTTGAGACTCTTGAGAAAAACCTTGGTTGGCACTTACTTATCACAGCAAAATTAAAATGAAAATAGGACTTATTGGTGCAGGAAGACTTGGTATCTGCCTTGCACTTCTTCTTGAAAAAGCAGGATATGAAGTAATTGTATCTGATTGTCGTGATGATTATATCACTAGATTGAATAATCGTATCATCAATACAAACGAACCACAAGTTGTAGAAATGCTTGATGATGCTAAAAACTTTGTGGCAACTCTTGATAATGTAGAAGTTATTAAAAACTGCGACATCATCTATACACTTGTTCCAACACCATCACTATTAGATGGTAGTTATGATGTGAGTGCCGTTTGGCAAGTAGTGGAAGATTTCAAAAATTGTGAATTTCCAATTCATGGTAAAACATTTATCGTTGGATGTACCACAAATCCTGGTGATTGTGAAATGTTTCAGGAACAATTAAGTGATTATGGTATTGATGTATATTACAACCCAGAGTTTATTGCACAGGGATCTATCATTAAAGACCTACAATATGCTGATATGGTCTTAATCGGTGGTGAAGGAAGGCATCTTGATGTTATTGAAGAAATCTATACCAAAATACAATTGATTGAACCAAAAGTTCATACTATGAGTACAACTGCTGCTGAACTTGTTAAATTAGCAGTTAATTGTTTTCTTACTACTAAAATCACTTATGCAAATATGGTAGGAGAAGTCATGGCTTTGAGTGGTAGAGAATGTGAGATTTCCAAAGTTCTTAAAGCAATTGGTGATGATACTCGTGTTGGTTCTAAGTATCTAAAATTTGGATATGGATATGGTGGCCCCTGTCTCCCAAGAGATAATCGTGCTTTTGCTGCACATGCAAAGAAATTAGGATTAGAGTATAATCTTGGATTGACGACTGATAATTTTAATCAAGAACATTCTAAATTTTTAGTTGATTGGTTTGTAAATAAGAACGAACAAAATCTTCCATTTTGTTTTCATTATGTTTCATATAAGGAAGACACTGATATCATAGAAGAGAGTCAACAATATCGTTTATGCTGTGACTTACTAAATCTTAATTATCAAGTTTATGTTATAGACGATCTTGTAAAATCTAAATGTGATGATAGAATTATATGGGGGATTCCTTGTGAAGAAGTTTTTTGGATTGATTTATAATTTAAATGATGGTATAATTAAGATTGGAAAGCAACATCAAAACACAAAAAATTTCGCAACTAAACTATGATTGGATATAATAAACTTGGTAGTAATGGTAGACTTGGAAATCAAATGTTCCAATATGCTTCCCTGAGAGGCATTGCAAATAATCTTAACTATGATTGGTGTATTCCACCAGAAGATTATAATCATGATTCAAATTATGATTTGTTTGAAACTTTTGATTTAAAAAACCTTAGTTCAAAAAACATTGGATTTGTTGATGGACAATCAGTAAAAGAAAATAATCATCATTTCAATTCGGATTTATTTGCACAATGTTTAGATAATATAAGTCTTGATGGATATTTTCAAACTGAAAAGTATTTTGTTCATATTGAAAATGAGATTCGTGAAGATTTTATTTTTAATAAAAATTATTTAAATCCATGTAAAGAGTATATTGATTCTTTAGATGATACTCCTATTTTTTTACATATTAGAAGAACAGATGCTGTTGGTAGAGAACAATATCACCCAATTTTACCAATTTCATATTTTAAAGATGCATTGAAAAATTTTTCTGAAACTATTCCATGTTTTGTTTTTTCTGATGATATTGATTGGTGTAAGGGGCAAGATTTTTTTAAACAGGATAGATTTCTTTTCAATGAAAATAATAATAGATATTCATATCGTACTGCTGATGGTACTGGAGAACTTCAAAATACTCTTTTACCACAAATTGATTTGTGTTTAATGAGTCTCTGTTCAGGTGCAATTATTGCAAACAGTTCTTTTAGTTGGTGGGGAGCATGGTTACAAAACAATAAAGGTAAAGTAATTGCCCCAGACCCTAAGAAATGGTTTGGTTCTGCAATGACTCACCTAGACACCTCTGATATTGTTCCAAAAAATTGGATTATTCAACAATGGAGTAAATAATGACTATTTCTTTTAATGGACTTGGTAATGAGGGTCGTCTAGGCAATCAGATGTTTCAATATGCCTTTATTCGTGGAGTTGCAAATAAATGCAAATTGGAGTGGATGATTCCTGGACCAAAAGTTAATAGACCTGATAACTATGGTCTCTTTGATTGTTTTGAATTAAAAAATTGTAATATTGAAACCAACATTGGAGAATCTTTTTATAAAACAATTGAATGTCGTGATATGCATTTGAATGAAGATATTCTTAACAATTCTATAGATAATATAAATTATTCTGGAATTTATCAAACAGAAAAATATTTTGAACATATTACAGATTCTATTCGTGAAGATTTTACTTTTAAAAGGGAGTACTTGGAACCATGTCAGGAATTTATTAATAGTTTAGGTGGAAGAGAAAATTGTATATTTCTTCATGTTCGCAGAGGATCTCCAAATCTTACAGGAAAAAGAGGTGAAAAATGGTCATATCAACTTATACAAGAATATCATCCATTATGTAAAGAGGAGTATTATAGAGAATCTCTGGAAAAATTTCCAAAAGATAAAAATATAATTGTAGTTTCTGATCTTATAGACTGGTGTAAACGTCAAGAATGGCTTCAAGGAGATAGGTTTCATTTTTCAGATTCTTCCTACGAAACTTTCAATGATGGTGCATCTGTTCCATATGTGGATCTTTGTATTATGTCTCTTTGTGGAGGAGCAATTATTGCAAATTCCTCTTTGAGTTGGTGGGGGGCATGGTTACAAAATAATAAAGGTAAAGTGATTGCTCCAGATCCTTGGTTTGGTTCTGCATATTCACATTGCAATATGAAAGACATGATTCCAAAAAGATGGATTAAATTGTATAATAATCCATCTATAGTTCCTGTTGAGTTTAGTTAATTGTAAATTAAAATTATTAGTGTTTTTATATGTTAAATAATGTAACTTTTGTAACCGCTCTTCAAATTGAAAGTGACGATAGACTTAGAAATGCAATTACCGTATTTTCATATCTATCAAAAAATTTTCCAGAGTCAAAAATTTATATAAAGGAAGTTGATTCAGAATCAAAGTTTTTAAAATTTGCTTTACCAAAAATTGAAAATATTGTTGGGAAAAATCATAACATTACACATTTTTTTGAAAAAAATGATGGTTGCTTTAATAAGTCAAAAACATTAAACGATCTTGTTCTTTTAGCAGATACGGATATTATTTGGAATTATGATGTTGATGTCTTATTGCCCATCTCAACATATAATAAAGCATGTAATATGCTCCAGAATGAAGATTATGATATCATATATCCATATGGGTGTGGAGTATATCAATGGAATGTTCTTAATTTTAATTCAAAATATGAAGATTTTTTGCAAAATAAAATTCAAATTGAAGATTTAATTTGCAGTAGCCAAAAACTTCCATCTGTACAAGGACATACTCAAGTTTTTAAAAAGAATAAATTTTTAGAAGGATTTGGGTGGAATGAAAATTTTATATTTGTTGGGTATGAAGATACAGAATTTTTGTTTAGGATGACTTTGCTCGGATATCGAATTGGTAGAATAGATGACGTTATATATCATCTAGATCATATTAGAATTAATAATAGAAACTATAGTGATCAGGAATTTTTTGAAAGTAATATTATGTTATGGGAATGGATTCGAAAACAAGATAAAAAAACCATATTGGAATATTATAATAAACAAAAGTATGTTCAAAGATTTATATGAACTTAACATTTTTAATACCAGTAAAAATTGAATCGCAAGATAGAGTAAAAAATATTTCAACGATATTATGTTATTTGTTATCTAAATTCGATGCTATTGTGTCGGTTAAAGAGTGTGATTATGAAAATAAATTTGAATCTCACATTATTCCTATTTTAATTGAAAAATTTGGTTCTATTCCAAAAAATTTAACATATGTTTTTGAAAAACAAAAAAGTAAATTTTTTCACAAAACAAAACTTTTAAACGATCTTTTAGATAAATCAAATACTGAAGTTGTTTGTAATTATGATGCTGATGTTTTATTGCCAGAATCAAGTATTTTAAATGCTTATGATATGATTTCTTCTGGAGAATCTGATGTAGTATACCCATATGGGTGTGGAGTATACCAAAAAGCAGTTACATATTCACAAGAAACTTTTAATACATTTATAAAATCTGATATGAAAGTTGATTATCTAGATCAATATTCTACAAAAAACAATTCTACGATTGGATGGTGTCAATTTATTCGTAGAAAAAACTATATTAAATCTTTTATGATGAACGAAAATTTTTATGCTTGGGGCCCTGAAGATTGTGAATTTCATTATCGTTTGAATTTTTTAGGAAATAAGGTTGACAGAATTGATAATTACGTTTATCATCTTGAACATACTAGATCGAATGATTCTTGGTTTTCTAATCCTTTGTGGAAAGAAAATACTGAATTATGGTATTGGATTCGAAATCAATCAAAAGAATCTTTTTTAAACTATTATAAGAATCAAAATTATATAAATCGGAGAAATTAAAATGTTAGCATTTAATCATTTAGGTAGATTAGGTAGACTTGGAAACCAAATGTTTCAATATGCAGCCGTGAGAGGTATTGCTGCAAATAAACAATATGATTGGTGTATACCCAATTATATTAATGAAATTGATGATGGAATTGGGAATAAACTGAAAACAGAACTTTTTGATTGTTTCAATTTAGTTAACCTGAGTAAAAAAAATATTTTTATTCTTGACCAAGGACATGCTCCGTTGGTAAATGAAAAATTTTTTCATTTTGATGATGAACTTTTTAATCTCTGTCCTAATGAAGTTTCTCTTTATGGATTTTTTCAATCTGAAAAATGGTTTAAGAACATTGAATCTGAAATTAGAGATGATTTTTCGTTCAAATCTGAAATTTTAAAACCATGTGAAAATATGATTCAAGAAATTGAAAATCCAATTTCACTTCATATTCGTAGAGGTGATTATGTATTTAATGAAAATCATCCAGTACAACCTATTGAATATTATGAACAGGCGCTATCTTATTTTGATAAAGATGATTCTGTTATAGTATTTTCTGATGATCCAAATTGGTGTAATGAACAGAAACTATTTTCTGATGATAGGTTTTTAATTGCGGAAGGAAATACTAACTATGTTGATATGTGTATAATGTCTTTATGCAGCGCACATATTATTGCAAACTCATCATTTTCTTGGTGGGGTGCTTGGTTAGCAAATAGCAAGAAAGTAATTGCCCCCCAAAATTGGTTTGGTTCTAGTTTGACTCACAAGGATTCTAAAGATCTTTTTCCTGAAGGGTGGAAAGTTATCTGATGGACAAAAATAAATCTACATATAAACTAAAAAATCTTCCTCCTATCTATTATCTAAATCTTGATGGGCAACCAGAAAGAAAAGAATATATGGAAGAGCAGTTTAAATATTGGGAAATAGAAAATTACACACGCATCTCTGCTTATGATGGTAGATCTGATGATCTAAGTGATATTATCACGGGTCGTTATCCAGAAACTATGACTTCTAGTGAAATAGGTTGTACAACATCTCATCTAAAGGCAATCAAACATTGGATGGAAACATCCG
>Ga0209297_1001779_pt1 | contig 12325 bp, 10 predicted proteins | sample S_130805_MF_Meta_FD_187322 | JGI IMG/M metagenome (GOLD analysis project Ga0209297, IMG submission 187322) | Freshwater microbial communities from Lake Simoncouche, Canada to study carbon cycling - S_130805_MF_MetaG (SPAdes) (version 2) | ecosystem: Environmental > Aquatic > Freshwater > Lake ... | reverse complement strand
ACTTGAGGCAGCCCGAGTCCGCCAAGATGCGGCATCTGATGCTGAAGCCGAAATCTTGATGGCCAAGCAACAAGGTCGCGACATGGTCAATGAAGCTCGTGCTTATCGCGAACGAGTTCTTGCCGATGTTGCACGTCGACGCGAATTAGCTCGTGAACAAATTGAAGATTTGATGCACGGCCGCGACCGCATCGTTCAAGTGTTTGATCGCGCACGTATTGCAACCGAAGATGTGTTGCGCGAACTAGATGATGTTGCCGAAGAACCAAGTGAGTTCGTTAATTTGGCGCCAACAACCGGACCAATTCCGATCATTGTTCAAGCCGATGAAATCGAAGCTCGCGAGGCAATGCGACCTGCAGTTTCGTCCGCACCAGTGTTTGCCCCATACGACCAAGATGAAGATGTTGCGGTTATGGCCGAAGAAGTCGTTATTGATCGCTCTGCGTTGATTGAAGACGTTGTCGTTATTGACAAGCCTGTGATTGAAGACGAAACTCCAATCGCTCCTGTGGTCGAACTTGTTGTAGAAGCACCAGTGTCAAATGTGGTTTCGCTTTTCGCCCGCCAAGAAGTACAAGTTGTTGACACGGATGATGAAGATCTTGATGACGACGATGATGTCAATGATCCGCCACTGGTGATTGTCGAACCCAAGGCCAGGGTGGCCGTTCCGCCGGCTGATGATATTTTCGCCAAGTTGCGACGTTCTGGAGCGGATTCGGTAGCCAAAGAAGTTGCATCAACTCAAGTGAAAAAAGCTGAGCCGAAAAAAAAGACCGCTGAAAAGGTCGTTGGAAAGACGGCTGAAAAAGTCGTTGAAAAGACGGTTGAAGAAGCCGCAGGTCCGACGCCTTTTGAACTTCGCGATGACGCTCTCGCCCCAGTTATTGCGGCAATGTCGCGCCGATTAAAGCGAGTTCTCGCAGATGAGCAAAATGAAGTTCTTGATATTTTGCGCGGAAAGCTTCCAGTGAAAACCCTTGATGCCATTGTTGGTCCGAAGGTTGATCACTCGGCGCGCATGATTGAGGCACTCGAGGCATCATTAAAGGCTGCTGCTTTGGCTGGTGCTCAGTCTTTGAGCGACGCATCAGACAAAGAAGTACAAAAAATGGTTGCGACACAAATGGCCGCAATTAATGAGTACGTCATTGCAACCGTGGTCGCACCTTTGCGTGAGCGTTTGAGTCGAAGCATTTCACAGGCCTCGGGCGACAATGCCGAACTCACGTCGCTTGTTCGACTGGTGTATCGCGAGTGGAAAAACACCCATGTTGATACCCAAGTTGACAATATTGCCCAAACGTCATTTGGTCGAGGCGCATTTGCTGCGTTAACTCCTGGTACAAAAATTTGTTGGAAGGTTGATCCCGACGGACCAGCCTGTGCTGATGCTGAAGATAATTCTCTGGCAGGGTTCGTCGGTGCTGGAGAGGCATTCCCCACGGGTCACACCCACGCACCGGCCCATGCCGGCTGCCGCTGTGCGCTTGTTCAGCAATAGAACTAGTCTCAATGTGTGAAACCTTCTTCGGACCTACCTGGTAGCCCACGTCGCCCCAGAAACCCCAATCAACCTGCTTGGATGTCAAAAGGGCGAATTGCAATATTCGTTGTTGCTGCCATAGTTCTGGTGCTCGTTTTGTCGGCACGCACTCTCGCCAATTTCTACGTTGATCTTTTGTGGTTCCGATCTGTTGATCGTGGCAGTGTCTTTTGGACTGGTATCAAGTCGAAGGTTTTTCTCGGAGCAATCTTTAGCGTTGCCTTCGCCATTGTTTCATTTATCAGTTTGACTCTGGCCGAGCGCTTATCTCCGAAAGAACTTCCGAGCGGGCCAGAGCGTGAAGTCGTCGAACGTTTCAAACTCATCGTTGGTCGGCGCACTCGTTTGTTGCGAATTGCAATTTCAGTTTTGTTTGGTTTGATGGTTGGCTTGCCAGCAATGGCGCAGTGGCAAGACTGGTTGCTCTTCAAGAATTCGCAATCGTTTGGAATCAACGACCCCTTGTATGGCGTTGATATTGGGTTCTATGTATTCAGACTTCCGTTTTTGACATTCATGGTTGATTGGGCCTTTGCGGCAGCCGTGATGATCACGATTCTCACTGCTGTCATGCATTTTTTGAATGGTTCCATTCGTGTGAAAACTGCTGGCGACCGTATTTCCAAAGGTGCGCGCATTCACCTCAGTGTTCTCTTTTCAATCATCGCCGTTATCAAGGCTGCAGATTATTGGTTGCAACGTTTCGAGTTGACAGTTTCTGGTCGAGGTGTTGTTCAAGGAGCGACGTACACCGACGTGAATGCTCAACTTCCCGCAATCAATTTATTGATCTTGGTGAGTTTGCTTGTAGCGGTTCTCTTTTTGGCAGGTATTCGATTTGGCGGGTGGCGTTTACCGCTTTTGTCAATGGCACTCTGGGCGGTTGTCGCGATCGTCGCCGGAACTATTTATCCAGCAGTGATTCAACGTTTCGTCGTTCAGCCAAATGTGACGACACGCGAATATGCCTATATTGGACGAAATGTCACCGCGACGCGTGTTGCCATGGGAATCGACAAAGTTGAAACGATTTCTTTAACTTCTGGGACAGTGACCGATGCAGAAGTAGCCAAAGATTCTGCGCCATTGGCCGACTCACGGTTACTTGACGTCACCGAAATGAAAGATCGCTACTCGCTTGACCAAGGGCTATTTGCGTTCTACTCGATTAACGACCTTGATGTCGACAGATACGACGTTGCCGGTCGTTCGCAACAGACAATGGTTGCAGCACGCGAACTCAACCCAGACGGTATTCCAAACAAAACTTGGGTATCTAAGCATCTGATCTATACGCACGGTTGTGGTGTCGTCGCGGCAAGTGCCTCGCAAATTACCTCCGACGGTCGTCCTATATACGAGGAAATTGCTGCTGAAAAACCGCAGTTGTATGTGGGCACACAACAGCCGGGCTATGCAATCGTCAAGACGAAACAAGTTGAACAAGCGTGTCCGAATACAACAGCGTCTTCTTATGAAGGAACAGGTGGAGTCGTTCTTGATTCAGCCGCAAAGAAACTTGCTTATGCAATTCACTTTGGTGAATTCAACTTGTTTGGTTCAAGTTTGATTACCAAAGAATCTCGCCTCATTGATGTTCGAGATGTCAGCGATCGAGTTTCAAAAGTCGCACCGTTCTTGCATCTTGATGCCGACCCTTACCCTGTCGTTGACGGTGGAAAAGTCCTATGGGTCATAGATGCATTTACCACCACTTCTCGCTATCCCTATGCACAAGAAGCAAACACCGACAACCTCACTGCAGGTTCGGGCTTGAAGCACAATTTCAATTACGTGCGCAACAGTGTGAAGGCCGTCGTCGATGCGTATGACGGATCGGTTGTGTTGTACGTCGTTGATCCGACAGACCCAATCGTGCGCGCATGGTCAAAAGCCTTCCCCGGACTCTTCACGTCGGCCGATCAAGTTCCAGCAACGTTGCGGGCTCACTTCCGGTATCCCGAAGACCTTTTCCGAGTGCAGACAAATCTCTATGGTCGATATCAGTTCACTGACACCGACGCATTCTTCAACCGTGACTCAGCATGGAGCGTCGCTCAAGCGGCTCAACGTCAGCCAGAAGTTGCTGTGACGACCGCTGGTGATGTCACGGCAACGACGGGCGCAACGTCTCAAGCTGACACTGGCAACGTGGCCGATGCAAATGTGGCGCGTTTCGAGCCTTACTACACCTTGTTCCATTCACCCGACACTGTTGGTTCGTCGGTCGCCCCAACCTTTTCGTTGATTCGCCCGTTTGTTCCGTTCTCATCAGACGACACGCGAAAAGAACTGCGGGCGTTCATGGTGGTCTCAAGCGACCCCGAAACTTATGGCCAACTCAAGGTTTATAAATACGACGGCACACTGCCGGCCGGACCGGCAACCGTTTCTGCCGAATTGAGTAGTAATCCGAGTATTTCGCCAGTGATCACGTTGCTGAACCAACAAGGCTCTCGAGTCATTCTTGGTCAACTGCAGATTGTTCCGGTTGGCAAAGGTTTGATTTGGGTTCAGCCGCTTTATGTACGCCCAGATGAAACTGGTTCTAAGCAAGTATTCGTTCGACGAGTATTGGCTTGGTACGACGGCGAGGCAGTCATTGGTGACACTTTGACCGAAGCAATCAATCGTCTTTTCCCGAAGGCCAAGGTCAACCTAGGTGAGGTAGTTGGTGACTCGGGTTCAAATAGCGGAACTGACACTGAAGTTGACACAGGTACTGACACCGGAACCGATCCAGGTACTACTCCCGAAACCGACACCTCGACGACTGATCCAGTTGTATTGCTTGAAGACGCTCAGAAACTTTTCGATGAAGCAGACATTGCTTTACGTGACGGCGATTTGGGGACGTATCAGAGCAAGGTTGATGAGGCTCAGGCATTGATAGCCAAGGCACTTACTCAACTGAACGCTTAAGTTGAAGAACTGATTGTTGAGTTGATTAACGCTTTTTGTTGATCAACTCAACAACTTCAGCTAAATCTTGCCGAAAAGCGATTTGGTAACGCGCTTGTTCATTGGCGAGTCGAACCTGATCAACGTTGGCGGCATCGGTGCGCTGGCCCAAAGAATCAATATCACTTGAGAGTTCGCCGAGTTGATGTGTTACTTCAGAGCCAACCTGGGTGACTCGAGCATTGAGGCTGATGATCTTCCCATCGACTTCTTGAAGTTGGCGTGACTGCTCAGAGTCAATTGCACTGATTGCGGCTAACTCGGAGCGCAATTGAGCGAGTTGTTCGCGTAGTTCGGCAACTTCGGCCGGATCTACGGGGGGAGTCTTTGGTGTGCGCTTGAACAATCCCATGCGCTTTCTACCGTACTGCTCTGACGCGTTGCATCGGGTGATTTTCTGCAGTGAATTTGGTGTCAAATTTTTTTTCGAGCGATGACGATCACGCTGAGACCAAAGGGGAGAGAGACCACACGTAAAAGTCGTTGCTCAATTCGAGCGATGAAACCGAGAATTCCAAAAAGCCCTGAAGTGTTGTTATCAAGGTCGCTCGTAGATTCAGTTTTTTCCAGTTTTGATTTAATCCAGGCGGGCGGAATCAGAAATGAATATGCACCAGTTGACCGAACGATGTCGAGGTTGGCCGTGAGCGCGAGGTGTTCAAGATCGCGACGACTGAATCGACGAGCTGCATGGGTGACTCGATCATGGCTACGACGAAGTGATCGAACGCCTGGCTCCATCAGACAGACCAAACCGCCAGGCTTGACGACTCGTGCCATTTCGCGAACCGCGGCGGCGGGATCGGACACTTCGCCGTGGTACAAGACGGTGACGCAGAGTGCGGCATCAACGAAGTCATCAGGTATACCGATAGCAGAAATATCACCGTGAATCAGTTGAGCTTCGGGGTGTGCTTGACAGTATAAATTCAACGCTTCAATCTCGGCATCGAGGGCAATAACTGAGCCAAGGTCAGCCAACCAAGCACCAGTTGCGCCGGTACCGCATCCGGCATCGAGGAAGCGTCGAGTAGTTGATTGTTTAACTTCTGGTAAGGCTCCCGTCATGAATTGGCGGAGCAACGTGCGAGTTGCTTGGTACCACCAGTGGGTTTGTTCAACGTCGGCCATTCGGCGATATTCGGCTGCGTCCATAACTGAGATCACCATTTTCCGAATGAAACGTAAGTTCTCTTACCTTCACGTCATAAAACTCTTACACTAGAACCTATGGGGACTGTTGATGCTTCAGTGACCCCTACTTTGCCCCGGCTCACATCTGCTATTCGATTGTGGCAAGTACCGATTTTGGCGTGGATTGTTTCGCGAGTTATTGGCTGTATTGGTCTTGTGGTTTCGCCGACTGCCGAAGGAAAGTGGTTCAACGTTTTTGGGCTGACGTACATGGATGGTGGCTGGTACCGCATCATCATGACGATCGGTTATCCAAATGGAACGTTGCCGACTTTTAGCACGGCTTGGCCATTTTCGCCTCTGTATCCGTTCGTGGCCGATTTACTCACGCGACTTGGAGCACCAGTCGGCCCTTCATTGATTTTCGTTTCGTGGGTGTGTGCTTTGTTTGCATCAGTAGGGATGTACGAATTAGTGAACTCGCGCGAAAACGAAACTGTCGCGAAGTATGCGGTTTGGGCACTAGCGCTTTTGCCTGGTGCGGTCGGTCAAGTGTTGTCGTATAGCGACAGCATGTTTGTGGCGGCATTGATTTGGATCTTGGTTGTGGTCGACCGTATTGAGCGGCGATTGAACAACAACGAAAACACGAATCGTCAATGGTGGACGGTTGGAATATTGCTTTTTGTGGTGAGTGCAAGTCGACCGAACGGAGTTTTGATTCTGCCTGCGCTTCTCATAGCTGTGTTTTTGATTCAAAGAAGCATCAAGAACGCCATCATAGTGGCGGCACCTTCGCTGACATTTGTAACGGTCTGGATGATTTATTGCCATAACAAAACTGGTGATGCTTTGGCATTCATCCATGCCAAGAACACGTGGCTTGAAACGACAATTGTCGATTTTCTGTCGCATCCATTTGAACGACCAGCGATCTTCTTGCATGTCGCAACTTTTGTTATCGTGGCTGCTGTGGCAGCGCCAGCCATTCAGAAGATTCCTCGCTGGTGGCACATCATTTCACTAGTTTTGTTAGTCCCTTCATTGCTTCTCGGAGTTGAGGGGATGGCTCGCTATGTTTCTTTGACTGCGCCGTTGTTGGTGATGGTGGCAATTTCAGTGGCGAAATGGTCAAAGATTTACCGCTTGGGTTTTTTCATAGCTGCAGGTAGTTCGTTTCTTTACTTGGCCACAAATGTGGTGAGGTCAGCATGGGTGCCTTGAACCAATTCGCAGGATCAACCTGTCTTGTCACGGGAGGCCTCGGCTTCATCGGATCAAATATGGCCAATTCTTTGGCTGGAGCTGGAGCGCAAGTTCGTGTTCTTGACGCGCTGATCGAACAGCACGGGGGAGATGAACGCAATATTGACCCGTCGCTCAAGGCAATCACTGTTGTCCAAGGAAACATTGCTGATGACGAAGTAGCAGAGCAACTTCTCGAGGGAGTTGATTTCGTTTTTAATATCGCCGGCCAAGTGAGCCATCACGAGTCAATGGTTGACCCAATGCGCGATACTGAACTGAATGTGACGGCACAATTGAAATTTCTTGAATCTGTGCGACGGTCTCAACCGTCGGCCGTCGTGGTGCACACATCAACTCGTCAGGTGTATGGCACACCGCAGTACTTACCGGTAGATGAGAAGCACCCAACTGTGCCCCGTGATATCAATGGTGTGAACAAACTTGCTGGTGAGAGTTATCACAGTTTGTACGGAAGTGTTCACGGCGTAAAAACCGTGTCTCTGCGTCTCAGCAATGTGTTTGGTCCTAGACAAAGTTTGCAAAAAATGGGATTGGGATTTTTGCCCGTGTTTTTGATGCGAGCAATGAAGGGTTTAGCGATTGAAGTATTTGGGGATGGACAACAACAGCGAGATTGTCTGTATGTCACCGATGTCGTTGAAGCCTTAGGAAAAGCGGCACTACAAGTTGCCACGGGCGCGATTAATCCGGGGGAAGTCATCAACTTGGGGCATACCGAAGTACTGAGCTTGTTGGAGATTGCTGAATTAGTAGTTTCTCAAGCAAGCCAGGGTTCAACGATTTCTTGTATCCCTTGGCCCGAAGAACTGGCACGAATTGATATTGGTGGTTTTAGTGGTGATTACGCCAAGGCACATCGCTTGTTGAATTGGATGCCGCAAGTAGCGTTTGCCGATGGTGTTGAACAAACTCTGGACTTTTATCGGAGGCATCCGTGGTACCTCTGATTGATTTGTCAAGGAGATTAAAAGGCAATGCTGATGCATTCGCTTTTGTTGCCCAGCAAGTATTAGAAAGCGGAACTGTTTTACTTGGTTCACAAACGAGTCAGTTCGAAAAGTCATTTGCAAGTTTTGCTGGTGCAAAATATGGAATTGCGGTGTCTAGTGGTGCCTCGGCGTTACAGCTCAGTTTGGCGGCTCTCGGAATCGGACCCGGCGATGAAGTCATTGTGCCAGCAATGACTGCAGTACCAACAGCATCTGCGGTATGCGCCGTTGGTGCACGACCAGTGATCGTGGACATTGATGACGAAACTGCCGCTATAGATCTTGATCTTGTCGAGCAAGCGATGACCGAACGAACGCAAGCTGTGATTGCTGTCCATCTGTACGGTCGTCCAGTTGACAATTTGGACAAGTTGACCAAGTTGGGCGTGAAGGTTGTTGAAGATTGTGCTCAGAGCCATGGAGCAACAAAGGGATTGACAGGTTCAATTGGCGCATATTCGTTTTATCCGACCAAAAATCTTGGTGGCATCGGCGATGGTGGCATGGTTGTCACGGATGACCTAGAAGTTGCTGAACGTTTAAGTCGACTTCGGGTACATGGTCAAAGCGAACAGTACGTGCACATTGAGGTCAGTCAAAATCACCGCATGAGTGAAATCGAAGCAGCTTGGTTGAACGTAGTGCTTCCTCAATTGGAAGTTGGGAATCAACGGCGGCGTGACATCGCCAATCGTTATCAGCTTGCCAATCCGAATATTCGGTGGCAAGCCACCCATTCAAATCACGTGTACCACTTGGCAGTGGCGCTGACGGCGAATCGGGATGATTTCCGCCAAGCAATGCTCAAGCTTGAAATCTCCACCGGAATTCATTATCCATTGGCCCTGACCCAACAACCAGCGCTTCAGGAGTTTGTCTCTCACGCGTGCCCCGTCGCCGAAAAATGGGCGAGTGAATGTGTCAGCCTTCCTTGTTTTCCCGAACTGACCGATGGTGAAGTAGATGATGTTTGTGCGGCCCTAGTAGGCATCGATCAATGACAACACCGCGCGAACAAAACCCGCTGGTGTCATCGGTTTCGGCGTTCTTTCCGTGCTACAACGATGCATTGTCAATCGGCAAGATGGTGAAAGATGTTCGCCAATCGCTCATTGAGACTGTTTCTGATTTCGAAATTATTGTGGTTAATGACGGATCAAGTGACAACTCGCTAGAAGTTTTGCAGGAACTTCAAAAAGAAATCAGCGAACTTCGTATTGTGAACCATGAAGTGAATCGCGGTTACGGTGGCGCATTACTGTCTGGTTTCGCAGCTTCAACCAAACAATGGGTTTTCTACACCGATGGCGATGCACAGTATGACGCCCGTGAAATCACTCGATGTATTGACGCTGTTACTGAATCATCCGATGTGATTCAGGGATTCAAGATTGGACGTGGTGATCCGCTTCACCGACGTGTCATTGGTCGGGCGTATCACCATGGTGTGCGGTTCCTTTTCCGCTTACCAGTCCGAGATACCGACTGTGATTTTCGCTTGATGAGAAATGCGGTATTGGGCAAAGTCCGCCTGCAATCAACGACCGGTGTGATCTGCGTTGAAATGATGCATGCGCTCAATCGTGTGAATGCGAATTTCGTAGAAGTTGGCGTGAGTCACTATCACCGTCCCCACGGTAAGTCGCAGTTCTTTCGTATCCCAGCCATATCTCGCTCGGCGCTGCAACTTTTGCAATTGTGGACGCGTCTAATGCTTCGTCGCTCCTACGACTAGACCTACTATCAAGGCATGAAATGCATTGCGGTGGTCATGGCTATGGCTTCTGAGGCCTCGCCAATCTTGACGCAACTTGATGCTCGGGCGATTCCTGCTATTCCTTTGATGCCCTTCAAATTTTTTGAGGCGCATCGCAACGGATGTCGAGTGATTATTTCGGTTAATGGCCGCGATAAGCGACATGGAGTTGATTCGATCGGAACTGAGGCGGCAGCACTCAACACGTACTTTGTTGCCGATCGATATAACCCCGATCTTTTGATTACTGCTGGGACAGCGGGTGGATGGACACGCCAAGGTGCAGAGATCGGTGATGTGTATGTGAGTGATCAGAGGTTTGTTCACCACGATCGTCGTATTGCGATTCCGGGATTTGATGAGTACGGAATCGGTTCGTATCCTGCAGTACCCGCAGCGGGTCTTGCACAGGCGCTGAATCTCAAATTGGGTGTCGTGACGACTAGCAACTCACTCGATGAGAATGATGACGACCGACGTTTGATTGCCGCATCTGGGGGAACGGTCAAAGAGATGGAGGCAGCGGCAGTGGCCTATGTCTGCGAAATGATGGCGATTCCCGTGATGGGCTTAAAGGCGATTACCGATCTTGTTGACCATCACACTGCGACGGCCGACCAATTTGACGCGAACTTGCTGATGGCGTCTCGTCGTTTGGCTGAAAAGTTGTTGCAGGTCATTGATTTCTGCGCTCCTCGCGCGATCGCCGACCTCGGATAAGGCTGAATGAACAGGGGCGTTGCCGATAGTGCCATCTGCCCGTACACTTCACATTTCCGCCGCGGGGTGGAGCAGTCAGGTAGCTCGTCGGGCTCATAACCCGAAGGTCAGAGGTTCAAATCCTCTCCCCGCCACCAAATAAAAATTGGCCGCCCCCTGGGGCGGCCAATTTTTATTTGATTGGGGTTCGCGATTTGGGAGGAGCGCAGCGACGGTTCCTCTCCCCGCATGAGGGATGTGTGCGCAGCGACGGTTCCTCTCCCCGCATGAAGGATGTGTGCGCAGCGACGGTTCCTCTCCCTGCATGAGGGATGTGTGCGCAGCGACGGTTCTTTATCCAGCGCAATCGACACAGTAGTTGTCGGCCTCGGGTGTGCCATTAATGAACGCGGTGAGCCAATCAACAAAGCGCACTCCGTTCATTTCTTCGGTGTAGAACCCGTCGCCCACAGCAATGGTGTGGTTGGCGCCTGGTGAAATCCAGTTGGCAACATTCACACCTGTGGCTTCGACCTTTGTTTCGTTGGTCTGCATGACGGAGACCAAGTCGTCAGGGGATAGACCTGCCATGCGAGCAAAACTTGACAGGACACTGTCAAAGGCAAAGTCGTGACGAGCAAACGTGATCTTTGGATTGTGTTCAGCGGCTTTGATGAATGTGTATGCCGGTGTGAATTGGTCAACAGTGACACCATCAAGTTCGGGCCAATCGGGAAGTGTTTCAAGAGTTCCCCAGTTGCCAATCACAAATCCCATGGCATCAGGGATTGCTCCCGAACTGTCGGCGAATACTTTGAGATCAGCATTTGGTAATTGATCTCCGGCCAGTGCGGCGAAAACTGGAGTTGGGAATGAGCCTGCGCTCGAACCTGCGACAACTAGTTGTGTCGTATCGGGGAAACGTTCAATCATCGTGTCAAGTGCGTTTGAAGCATTGACGAATCCCTTGTGCTGTGTGACAACACCATTGCCGTAGTCCTTAGTTGTATTGCCTGCATGTACGTCACCTGTGCAGTAGGGAACGTAGACAACTGAATAATCAGCAAATGGATTTTCGGGATTTGCGAAATCAAAGATTCCAGGAGAGTCTTCGAGTTTTGATACCGGCGAAATGGTTTCGCTGTACGTGCCACTACCGGGTTTGCACATTTCGGCGCTAAAGCAGGCACCGCCACCTTCGAGGTAGAACAAGACTTTGGTAGGACTCGCCTCACGAACATAGAAATGGAACGCGCTTCCGTCGGCGCACATGCAGTCGCTAGGCGCGTCAACTGTCTCCCAAGTCGGTGCAACCACCGGCGCATCGGTCGGTTCTGGGGCATTGGTCTCGGTAGCGGGAGCTTCAGTAGTTGCAGCGGCTTCGGTTGATGAAGCAGCGGTATCGGCCGAACTTGCCGAGTCATCACCGCCACATGAGGCAAGTGCAAGTAATCCGACCACTGCGAATGTTGTGCCAATACGAAATGAAGTACTTGAAAACTGACGTGATGCCATTGTTGACCCCCTGGTAGTTAGGTCAGATTACAAAGTGTCGTAGATGTATGCATGTCCATTGAAGGAGGATGATCGATTATTGATGGGAACTTCCATCCACCCTTTGGCAAAGATGCAATCATTGTCAATTGTGAGGAGAGCAAATGTCTGATAGTGGATTGTGTCCAAGTTGCAATGAGTTCATCGGAAGTGATGTGGGGAGTTCGTGTCCCAATTGCGGCTCAAACTTTGGTTCGGCCGCCGGATACGACTCAGACTCTGATGATGAATTAGATGACGATGATCTAGGCGATGACGATTCTGATGATGACGACGATCTGTGAGATACCGTTACGTGGGTGTCTGAAGTTGAACAACGCGCCCCAGGATTTGTTGATGCTGCGACTCTCCCTCAACCATCTGATGCTCGTATAGCAGTACGTGTGAGTCGACCTGGATTGAGGGCCATTCGTT
>Ga0209297_1001772_pt1 | contig 12334 bp, 14 predicted proteins | sample S_130805_MF_Meta_FD_187322 | JGI IMG/M metagenome (GOLD analysis project Ga0209297, IMG submission 187322) | Freshwater microbial communities from Lake Simoncouche, Canada to study carbon cycling - S_130805_MF_MetaG (SPAdes) (version 2) | ecosystem: Environmental > Aquatic > Freshwater > Lake ... | reverse complement strand
CCCCCCCCGGGGGGGGGGGGGGGGGGGGAGCAGATACCGTGCCAAGATGGTTGGCACGCTTCTTGCTGCGGCGCTATTACTATTCCTTATTTAGAAACACTACGAAACTCTCATAACGTTCCCACAGTTCGGGGAATGCTTGTTTAAGCTTATTATAATTGTTATCGTCTGCGAGTTTGGCGGCATTAGCAATAGATTTAGCAAAAGAGCCACCGTATTTAGACATCGCTTCGATGATTCGAAAATCTTGTGTTATCATGTTATCGTTGGCAATGAATAGCTTGATTGACTTTATCCAACGCAGTTTTAGCAAAACTCGCGTTGTCTCTATAACTGTTCCAATATTTACTGTCTACATTATCAGAACCGACCTTCCGACTTTCACTGATGTATGTTTCCACATGCATGATCCGACTTTCCAACGAAGTACGGATTTCATAGAGTTCTGCAATAGAGAATTGTGTATTCATGTTGTTATATTATTATTGTTATTATTACTGACTTATTACTAAATCGGTGAACTTATTAAATGCGTCTGACAGTGTTTGACGTTCATTGCTCCAGTATATAACACTGTCTTCGTTGTTGAGCTTCTGACACAATTTGATTTCATCGTCAATCTGTGACAAGCGAATGTTAAGAGCCGCCATGATTGCAACGCGCTCAGTATAAGAAATGTTTTTCATGTTGTTATTTATATAAAAGGTTATTGTAGTATTACTACTACTGTTGTTGTTGTTTAGTACTTCCTTTCGAACTCTAGGTTGTACATCTCGCGAGAGAACTTGTTCGTAACAAACTCGCACTCATCTTCCGTGAGTTCCCGATTCAGCACCTTGCTGAATGCGCTTGTGACGTAAGCCACCGTTGAAGTGCCACCGTCAACTTCGATGTCCACCAGATCCGACCATTTGATTTCGTTTTCCATGCCCAAAGATTAGACGAAAGGCTGAGATTCGTCCACATCTTTCGTATATTTTTTTTCACTTTCTTTCGAGCGTGGACCTGGCGTTTACACTTGAAATCTTCGCACGAAGTCGAGAAAAATCGCAAAAATCTTTTTTTGATCTTGGCGCGCACTTGGCACGGTACTTGCTCCCAGCAGATATCATGCCAACCTCTTGGCACGACTCTTGCTCCCCTCCCCCCCCCCCCCCCCCCCCCTGGGGGGGGGAGGGGGGGGTGGGGGTATCCCCTTTGGGATACCCCATTATACTCATGCGCGGTTGGCTGTGTCAAGCTTTTTTTTGCATATTTTTTTTTCTTTTTTATGCATTTTTTTCTTGTGTCTGGAAGGTTTCCAGCCTACTCTGTACGTATGAATTCAATGATTGACCCGCAGAACGAAGTCGCCAGTTTCGCCACCGTCGCACCCGAGGAGTTCTATGGCGCGTACAACGGAACCGAGGACAACACAGTGGACAACGTCCCCACCTGTGACGATGTCGCAGAGCCTGTCTACGACGATGTCGCAGACGACGCGAACCAATACGTTGACGACGTATACTGAGGGTTGGCGGGTAGGTTGGCACGGGCCTTGCTAGGGCCCCCCCCCCCCCCCCCCCCCGGGGGGGGGGGGGGGGGGGGGGGCAGATAGCGTGCCAAGGTGGTTGGCACGCTTCTTGCTGCGCTATTGTATTACTGTCTCTGCATATCATACAGCTTGTTTAACAATTCGTTATGTTTAACAATAGCTTCTTCCCAATATAACTTACTAAGCTGATCGTTTGTCTTTTCGCACTCTTTAATGATTCTATCCATCTTATCTATCTTATCCATAAGAGCGATACGAAGGGTGGCGAGTTCGTTGTTGTTAATGTCTTGCATGTTATTGTATTGTTATTGTAAGGGCTGTACTAGTACAGCCCTTATTGTATTACCTGTTATTCAAGAGTTACGTAAGAACAAGCGTTTAACACGTTTTGCATTGCAGCAACATCGTTGTAATCCATTTGATATAAATTAGCAGTACCGGGCAAGTTGATATCATTGCACTGATCGATACGCTTTTGTAGTTCAGCCATACGTAGTTCTAGACCTTGGCGCAATTGGATGATTTGATTGATAGAAAGTGTTTGCATATTGTTATTGTATTAGAGTTGTTGTTGTGTTAGATGTTATCGACGTATTCAACAAGGCGATCCCATGCCGCTTCGACTTCGTCGAATTGAGCGGAAACCATGTCGAACCATGCGTTGGCTTCGGTGATTTCTTCGAAGCTCAGGGTGATCATGTCGCTCATGTTGCTCTCGGCGCTGGTGTTGGCGAAGTCGTTTGTCATGGTGTTACCTTAGTCGAGTTGGCGTTTTCTGTCTACTTTTTTCGCACTTTTTTTTCACTTTTTCTCACTTTTTTTTGACGGCCTGGAATCGACAGGTTGGCACAGAACCTGCTAGAAGGGGGTGTTTAATTTCGCGCCGCATCTAGCACGAACCGTGCCAAGGTAGGGGGGGGAGGGGGTCATCCCCCCCTTTTTTTGAAAAAAAAGTTGTTTACTTTTGTGTGATATAGGCGGGGGGAGGTTATTCTCAATCTCTCAAACCCCAAATTCTTAAACATTATATTTCTTAACATAAATAACCATCATATTATATCTATCTATTATATCTCCTTCTTACTATATCAATCTTAACAAGACCCATACCCCTCCCCCCCTTTTCCTATAAAAAAAACATAAAAACGCTATATTTCTATAAACAAAAAACAAAAAAAATACGAACCCATGTTTTCTATAAACAAAAAAATAAAAAACCCATGTTTTCTACGTATGATATATAACAATGTCAAAAAAGACATGCCGAAACTGTAAGAAAGAAAAAGATATAAGTGAGTTCCCGTTCTTCTCTACGAACGATGCTGGCCGCAAAAACACATGCAGATCGTGTAATAACGAACTCAGTAATTTACGCCGAAACCTCCGGTCCCAGAACCGCCCACCTATTGCTGGGCCATGCCCCATCTGCAAAAGCCACACAACAACTTGGATATTAGATCATTGTCATTTTGACGATACATTTCGCGGATATATATGCAACAGTTGTAATTTAGGTATTGGGCGATTCAATGATGATATATCTATTCTCTATAACGCTATAGAATACCTGAACACGCAAAATAATATACAATACCATATATGAGAATATTGATTACTGGTGGCAGCGGCTTTATCGGCACCCATTTAATAAAAAAATTGTCTAGTGATGGGCATGACATTTATAATCTAGACAAAATTAGCAGCCCCGCACTCCCATCCGACAAACAAAAGATAATAGACATCTTAGATATCGACGTTAACGATATCTTTTTCGACAATATAGACACTATCATTCATCTAGCTGGTATGGTGAGTGTGCCAAAATCATTTGAAGATCCAATAAATAGTTTCGGCAATAATACGTTCTGTACTATAAAATTATTATCAGCCGCCCACCTTCATAAGATTAAGAAATTTGTCTTCGCTTCTAGCGCAGCGGTATATGGCAGTAAAGAAGGCACCGTGAGTGAAACTGATGCCGCCGAACCTAATAGTCCATACGGATTAGATAAGTTAGCGTCCGAAAAGTACATACAAATGTATTGCCAACAATGGGGTATCGATTATTTAATATTTCGCTTCTTCAATGTGTATGGTGAAGGACAGAATCCGCAATACGCTGGAGTCATAACGGCATTTAATGTCGCCGCTCAGAAAAAAGAGCCGCTGATCGTTTATGGAGATGGTGAACAGACTAGGGATTTCGTTAGTGTTAGCGATGTGTGCAATTACGTTTCTAGATTAATAATCACTGTAGTAAAGAATGAGATATTCAACATCGGAACCGGCAATTCTGTTTCTATAAACTCACTTGCAAAACAATTCGGTAGCCATATAATACACAAGGAAGCAAAAAAAGAAGTCCGTCACTCATGCGCTGACGTTAAAAAGTTATTTTCTATTTTAAATGTCTAACATATTATTATTAACTGGTTTCACTAAAAATGTATTTTGGGAAAATTATGGAGACTGCGATTATGGCAAATTATCTGCAAAAAACCATCTAAATTACGCGTTAAAACATATTTATAGTTTTCATTGTGAAATTATACAAGAATTTTTAACCGATAGAAATCAAACATGGCATAAAATAAATTTAATTAAAAAATATTTACAAAATTATGATTATGTTGTTTGGATAGATGCGGACGCAGTCTTTATAAAAGATAATATAAAATTAGAAGAGTTTATTGATCCGAGTATTGATTTGGTTTTACCTGAAATGCAAATAGATAAAAGAACGGGTTTACAATTAACTAAGACAAGTACTGGATTTATGATTTGGAAAAATTGCGATTGGTCTTTCGATTTATTAAATAACATGTGGAACAATTCAGGTGATTATTCATATGGATATTTTCATGAACAATCTTTATTAGATACTAAGATATTAGTTGAGAATGGATTGACTTTTACTGCATTAAATAATGTAAAAATTATATCAGAAAAATATCATAATACAGATTCAGATTTATCAAGCGACTTCATTTATCATGCAGGTGGCAATACATATACTAAATTCTCTAGGATAAAAAATCAATTAGATAAGTTGACAATATAAAATAAAGAAATTTTATGAAAAATAGAACAGAATTAATAAACCTTTTTCAATCTAAAAACAAAATAGGTAGAGGAATAGAAATTGGCACTTATGAAGGCGAATATGCGTCAGAAATATTAAAAACTTGGACTAGTGATTTGTGTTTAATAGATATATGGAAAACTGTAAATAATATTGACTATTCTGATTCATGCAATAGAGAGGACTATATCAATGTTATGCACAAATGTTGTCAAAATATATCTAGTCATGAAGAAAGGTGCTATATGATAAGATCTAGCAGTGAAAATGCTGCAAAACTTTTTGATAATGAATCTTTTGACTTTATTTACTTAGACGCTAATCATAAATATGAATTTATAAAAGCTGATATGAATCTGTGGTTTCCTAAATTAAGAAAAGGCGGAGTTTTTGCTGGACATGACTATCTTAAAATTGATTGGTTCGTTGATAAAAATTTTGCAGAAGATGGTGTTAATAAACACATATTTTTTAATAATGGAAATTATGCTGGTCAATTTGGGGTGAATCCTGCTGTTGAAGAGTTTTGCGCCCAACTCAATTATAAGTTTTGTATTACAGAAGACGAATGGTTTGGTAGCTGGTTTTTTATTAAATAACATGAATTATTATTTTACTTACTCTGACGAAAATTATATACATATCGCTGAAAGATTGTTTAAGTCTCTACAAACTTACTCTTCTTATAAAATTATTTATTATACAATAAATTTTGATTATGATAATAAATTTGATAATGTGATTCCTGTTAGATATGATTTTAATCATACTAAATTTTTACCATACGAACTGAATGAAGAACAAATGCAGCATTGGACGAAAAAATACATGTTGTATCTTAAATGCAATTTGTGTTTAGATATTTTAAAAACCAAAGAAAATAATAATTATTGCTGCATAGATTCAGATATGATGTTAATCAAAAATTCAGATTTTTTATTTGATAAAATTAATAACGATATAAATCATCCTATTTTACCGCTAAATTGTTATGACTACATGATAATAGACGGTCATGGATCTCCATTTGATGAAAATGCGAATTTTAATATTAAAAAATGCTTGGAATCTGATTTAATGAAGTTTTTAAATATCTCTATAGAAAAACGAGATCCATTTTATAAACAATGTAATTTGTTATTATTTAATAAAAATAGTTTAAAACTTTTTGAAGAATGGTGTGACATTTGTTATCGCCCAGAGGTGATAAAAAATAAATATTTAGCAGCATTAAACGAAGAAAGCGTTCTTAATTGTTTGTTGTGGAAATATGATTATAATCTTAATTTTGATCACGTACACATTAATATACCATTGGATGAGGTGGATACATTAGTCTCCGCATTTAATAATCCATCTGAAAATGTTTTTTTTATTAAAGATTTTTGCAGGATACCAGAAAAACAAAAAATTGAAAATATTCTTTTTTTACATGGTCGCCCGAATGCAGAAAATTATAAAATTTTAGAAAAAGAAATAATTTATAAAAACAAACGAAACGATTCAATCAATTTTTCGCAATTAAATAAGAAAATATTGTTAATCATTAATGCTAATGGAATGGGTGACGCTTTAACTAGCACGCCTGCTATAAGAAAACTTTCTAATGTATATTCATCAAAGATATCGATAATTTCTAACCATTGTGATTTATTTAAAAATAATCCATATATAGAAAATAATTTTACATTTAATGATGTTGTAGATAAATCTATTTACGAAGTTTTTAGTATTTTCGAACAACATTCAATTTTTAAATCGAATCAAACAAATTCTTTAAGAAAACATCACGCTTGCTGCACTGAAAGAAGTTGCGCTTATGATTTAGGTTTCGATCTTACAGTCGATGAATTACAATTAGATTTTTTTCCAGATAATTCTTGTATTTATGATTTTAAAAATTTTAATAATTATATTTGTTTACACACGACATCAAACTGGAAAAATAGAACTTGGAGCGAAGAAAATTGGCAATCGTTATCGGACAGTTTGTCTGAAATTGGATATAATATAGTAATACTAGGTAAAAATTATCAAGAAATTAATTTTGATAATTCTATTTGTAATAAGAAATGTTTCGTGCCGTTAGGAAAAAATATAATTAATATTACTAATGATGGCAGTTCTATAAATGATCTTTGGCACGTTATAAATAATGCTAAAGCTATTGTTACGTTAGATTCTGGACCGTTACATTTAGCTGGAACTACCGATAGTTGGATTTTTCAAATAGGTTCAGCGCGACATCCAGAATTTAACGCTCCATATAGAAAAGGTTCACAAAATTATAAACATAAATTTATTGGTGGCGAATGTTCGTTGTTTTGCGCTAGTAATATAAAATATTCAGTTAGAGAATGGAATACTATTAATTCAATTCATTATTTACCAATGTGTCAAGAAAACTATGACACAATGCGTTGTCAGCCAAATTTTACAGAAGTTTTTAAAGAAATTAAATCAATAATAATTTAATTTAAATAAAAATTTTAACTATTTACAATATAAATGAAAATTTTAATAATTAATCCACACTTGTCAACAGGTGGCTGTCCTGAATATTTATATCAATTTATATTAAATAACAAATATAAATATGAATCTATAAAAGTTATTGAGTTTTCTAATTTTTCTAACGAATACGTCGTACAGAAAAATAAAATTAAAAATTTAATTGGAGAACAAAATGTGATTTGTTTGGGTGACTTTTGGGAAGATGACATTACATTTGAATCTAAAAAATATGAATTATTAAATATAATTAAAGATTATAATCCTAATATTATTTGGTTTAATGAGTTTCCAGAGGCTTTTGAATATAAACTGCCTCCCGAACAATTGATTAAAAAAATATATAGTATAGATAGAAGTTATAAAATAATAGAAACCACACATAATAATAGTTTTGATTTTAATAGTAAAGTTTTTATGCCTGATGAGTTTATGTTTTGTTCTGAATTGCATTTGGAAAAGTCAAAAGACATCAATATTAAAAAATATATTTGGGAAGTTCCAATTGAAAATAAAGAAAGACCAAATAGAGAAAATGTTTTGCGATCTCTAGGTCTAGATCCAGATTTTTTACATGTTTTAAACGTTGGGATCTTTAATGGAAATAAAAATCAAAAATATATATTTGATTTAGCAGAAAAATTAAAATATTATAAAATACAATTTCATTTCATAGGTAACTCTTGTTTTTTAAATGAATGTGGAATTGAACAAAGCAAATTATTATTAAATAATTGTAAAGTTTGGGGTGAAAGATCGGATGTTGACGTATTTATGTCTTGTATGGATATGTTTTTGTTTCCGTCGTATAACGAATTAAATCCATTGAGTGTGAAAGAAGCTTTGTCTTGGAATATGGATGTAGTTTGTAAAAAATGCGATAATTATACAGGAAAATATTTAAATATATCTAATTTTTATTTATTAGAAAATATAAATGTATCTGATTTCATCCTAAATAAATTAAAAAATTTAAAACAAATAGAGTATAAAAAATCTAATGAAATTAAATTCGCTTTGTATACTTCATTCTATAATTGTTCAAAATACATTGATAGCATTTTCCATAATGTGTTGAATTTAAATTATGATAATTTCACTTGGTTTATAACTGATGATTTTAGCACCGACGACACTAAAGATTTGATTTTAAATAAATTAGAATCACTAAAAACAAATAAAATAAAATATGTATGTCAAAAATTTAAAAAAGAAATGTATTGGCAACCTAATAATTTTATTGACAAAAGTTATGAATATATAGTTTTATTAGATGCCGATGATTTTTTTGATTATGATTTTTTAAATATATATAATAAATTTTTATTAAATGACAAATCGATTCATCTTATAACGGCTGATTTTAAAAAAATAAATGAAACAGATAATAATTTGCATTCATTAGGATTGTTAAATAATGATCAATCTTTGAAATTAAAAATTAATTCTTTTCACCCATGCGTAGATTATTTAAACAGTTTACATTATTATTGTTTTGGTTTTTTGAGATGCTTTAAAAATATTAATGATATACAATTTTTAATAAAAGATTTTGATGCGTGCGCGGAAGACTCTTATCATACAATGTTTGTTAATTCATATGGTAAATGGCTTCATATACCAAGAAATTTATACACATGGACTTACAGAGAAAATTCAGAATCGCATAGTATAAAAAAACATAATTTTAACAATAATTTTGATATCGCTTATGAAAAATTAATTAATTCGGAATCGTTAGTTGATACAAGATACAATTCAATATATAAAGAAACATGTGCTTTAAATTTTTTGGATATAAATTTCAATGAAAGGATATCTATTTTTACAAAAAATAAAAATCATAAGTTATTATCTGATTTATTTTTTGATAAAAATTTATTAATTAATGAGGTGAAATATTCTGATGTTTATGTATTTATTTATAATCATTTTACAAATTTTGAATTACAAGAAATCATTAAAAATTTACAAAATAAAAAAGCTAAAATCATAATATATTATCAATTTGATAAGAAGTACATGTCTAATGATGAAAAAGATTTAGATCTTGAAATTAATCGTAATTCATTTTTAAAAAAATTGTCTAGCGTTTTAACAATTAATTGTTGGTTTTCGTATATTAGGCACTTATATATTACGGGTGAGATAAATGAAAATTTATTTTTAAATATTGAAGAAAATAACCTTATCAATATTGATAGTTTAAATCCTAATAGTTGTAAAATAGATTATAGTTTAAATAATGGTTCTGAAGGCTTGTATGATTTAGAAATAAATGATTGTAATTCTAACCTTCTTGTTTATAAAGAAAAATTATTTTTAAATAAAAATATAAACTATTGGACATCTTTTGAATTCGCTAAAGATATTATCTATGATAGCGTATTCATTAAATTCTCAAAAGATGAAAAAGAAATTTTAAATAAAAAATATAAAATAAATGATAAACCTTCGAATGCGGCTATATTATTAAAAGATAATAAGTTTGATTCTGATTTTAACTGTTCTTCGTATGTAGAAGTATTTATAATGAATCGATACCATAAATATGGAATTTCAGTCGAAAAAGATGATGTGGTTGTAGATATCGGTGGAAATCTTGGGGCTTTTATAAAATTGAGTTTAATTAATGAGTGTAAAAAAATATATTGTTGCGAGCCGAATCCAAATTGTATAGAATTAATAAAGAAATATTATGGAGATAGCGATAAGTTGGTGCTAAATGAATACGCTATTTCAGATAACATGGGTTTAAGTTATTTAAAATTAGAAATTAATAATAAAGTTTCTGAAAGTTCTCAGTTGATTAATGCCGAAGCGTTCTGTAAAGAAAACAATAATTTAATAGAAGTGAAAACTAATACTTTTGCTAATTTTATAAAAGATAATGATATAAAAGTAATTGATTATTTAAAAGTTGATTGCGAAGGAGGAGAAAATTTTATATTTAATAAAGATAATATAGAATTCATAAAAAATAATGTTAAAAAAATTGCAGTAGAATATCACAATGGATATAAAAATGAAATAAAAAAATTACTAATAGATTCGGGATTTTTTGTTATTGAAGACGTTTTTTCTGAAAATTTTGGCTTTTTATATGCTTCTAAATTCATTAATATAGTAAATGAATCTGGTAGTTTGGGAGACGCTATTGCATGGACGCCAATCGTAAATAAATACGCTGAAGAAAATAAATCTAAAGTTAATTTTTTCACTCCTTATAAAGAGTTGTTTATTAATTCATATCCAATGATAAATTTCTTTGATTATAAATTAAAACCAAAAAATAATAGTATTTCAATCGGTTGTTTTGATGAAAAAATATGGCGACCATTATCTTTACAACAAATAGCTTCCGATATTTTAAAATTAGAAAATAAAGAGGTTAATTGCAAATTAGATTTTGATAAAAATAAGAAATCTAATTTTAATAAAAAATATGTTTGCATAGCAACTCAATCCACTCTTCAATGTAAATACTGGAATAATAAAAATGGTTGGATTGAGGTCGTTAATTATCTTAATGAATTAGGTTACCATGTGGTTTGTATTGATCGTCATGAAAATTTTGGATTACTACCTAATCACATGAATAGCATTCCACAAAACGCTATCAATAAAACAGGAGATTTTTCTCTGCATGATAGAATTAATGATTTATATCATTGTGAATTTTTTATAGGTTTAGGTTCTGGATTGTCTTGGTTAGCTTGGGCTTGTGAAAAGCCAGTCATTATGATTTCTGGTTTTTCAGATCCAAAATCTGAATTTAATACTCCTTATAGAGTTCATAATAAAAATGTTTGTAATAGTTGTTGGAACGATCCATCATTAGCATTTGAGAAAGAAAATTGGTTGTGGTGCGCTAAGAATAAAGATTTTGAATGTTCTCGCGAAATTACATTTGACATGGTGAAAGAAAAAATAGATCTTTGTATTCAAGATTTGTTAAAAAATGAAAGTTAAAATAACTATAACCACTTCTTCTTTAGGAGATACCATTGGGGCTGTTGCTCAAGTAGACAAATATCAAAAATTGACAAACAACGAAGTAGGTTTTTATATAAATAATTCTTATGTTTGTCTCTTTAAAGATTCTTATCCTAATATAAAATTTAATCCAATAAATTTTGAATACGAAAATCAAAAATTAATAAATTTTTATTTTGATCGCCCTTTGCAGAAAGGGTTTTCTGATGATTTAGGAATGGAGTACGAAGAAATAAATACAAAAATAGATAATCATATTGGTGCGCGACCAATCAAGCAAAAATATATAACTATCTCCACTCATTCTACTCATCAAGGCCGTTACTGGAATAACGATAATGGATGGAATGATTTAATAAGATACCTTAAGTCTAAATATGATGTTTCTACTGTCTGTATAGATAGAGATTACTTGTTTGGGATAAAATCTTGTATGAATCTCATACCAAAAAAAGCAATTGATCGATCAGGTTTAAATTTAAAAGAATGCGTTAATTATATTAACCATGCAGAGTTTCATGTCGGAACCTCAAATGGATTATCTTGGCTGGCGCACGGAATTAATAAACATGTCTTATTAATATCGAACGTGACTAAACCTTGGTGCGAATTCACTACAAATATAACAAGAATTTATGATGATTCTATCTGTAACGGTTGTTTGAATGAAGAGCGATTTGACGCAACAAATTGGTTATGGTGTCCGAGGCAGAAGAATTTTGAATGCACCAAGAAAATTTCTTTTGAAAGTTTTAAATCCAAAATAGATAATTGCGTAATTAATTTATGATAAATTTATTAGTAGATGAGGCTTATGCTTTTGATTATCTTAGTATTTTAGAAGTTAAAAAACAAAAATCTTCTATATCTAATGACGCTTGGGCCAAATGTTATGCATATTTACAAAATCAATTTGATAATGAAAAATGGTTACACATGACGCATTCAAAAGAATATGAAAACATGATTAAAGCTAATGAATTAACATTTGATGCCGTTGATAAAGCAAAAAATAATGAAGTCACTGCTCAATACGTTGATTATTGTAATTATCAAAGACATTCAGCAAAACAAAATTTTCAAAAGAAATTTTTTACATCTGATTTGTCTGAGTTAAAGATAGGTTACGAAAAATATGAAAACTAATAATGAACTATATGTCGAATCCGCTAAATTCGTACAAAATATTTTACTCGAAAACAATATAAAAT
>Ga0209297_1001768_pt1 | contig 12343 bp, 19 predicted proteins | sample S_130805_MF_Meta_FD_187322 | JGI IMG/M metagenome (GOLD analysis project Ga0209297, IMG submission 187322) | Freshwater microbial communities from Lake Simoncouche, Canada to study carbon cycling - S_130805_MF_MetaG (SPAdes) (version 2) | ecosystem: Environmental > Aquatic > Freshwater > Lake ... | reverse complement strand
CAAGGTCGGCAGCAAGGCAGCACCCAGCGCAGCCGACTTCAAGAAGGCTGCTAAGACGGCAAAGATGCCAAAGCCAATGAAGAAGAAATGACAGCAGCCTGGCAGCGCAAGGAGGGGAAGAACCCCGCTGGCGGTCTGAATGCCAAGGGTCGCGCCAGCCTGAAGGCGGCAGGCCAAGACATCAAGCCGCCGGTCAAGTCAGGCGACAACCCAAGACGTGCGAGTTTTCTTTCACGGATGGCGGGTAACGCTGGCCCTGAGTACAAGGACGGTGAAAAGACCCGACTTCTCTTGAGTCTTAATGCGTGGGGCGCATCTAGTAAAGCCGATGCCAAGGCAAAAGCCAAGGCGATCAGCGCAAGGAATAAGGCTAAAAAGTGACGCCTATTGGAATCTGTTCAAAAAACGAGAAGTGCTTACCCGTACTTCTTAAATCTATTGAGTTGTATGTGCCGGAAGATGTTGAGGTTTTCATAACCAGCCCAAACATTCAATCTCTGCCAAAACATAAAGTGCATCACTTTGTGCATACATACGAGACTGGTGGTGCTGCCCATAACTTTCTGGCTCACAAAATATTTGAGACGCATGACAGTTTTGTCTTTATTGACGACGATGTGGTGTTGAACCCAAACACATACAGCGTATTGATTGATGATGTCAATAAACTCAAGTCAATGGGCATAAAACTTGGCATTGTGGCTGGAAGAACAAACTACGCCAAGGGTTTTCAGAATATCCGCAGGGGAGACGGCAAACTGTATTCGCTTGGATATGAGAGTGAAGAACTAATTGTTGAGACAGATTACTTGGCTGGCATTGTCTCTTGGTGTCAGAAGTCAACTTGGATTGACCTTGCCCCAATAGACTGGTTTTCAGACGACTTGCAATGCAATGAATTTATAAAAAACGATTGCAGACTTTTTGTATCTCGCGCATATTTTCATCATGTTGGGTCGCAGACATTCGGGACTGACTTTGCCAAGTGCAAAAAAAACTCAGAAGCCTGGTTACGCGATAACAGACCAGATATGTACCAAAAATACTTTGGTGGTTAATAAATGATTTCTCCGATCTGTATCTCAACCGTCACCGGCAAGGGTCTTGCCGTGATGCTGGCCAGTATCAAAGAGTACTGCCCCGAGGCCCCCGTCTACCTGCGCGGACCACTGCACGTGATTGACAACTTCGAGGCTGACTACTTGATGGAAGGCGACAAGAGCAACTTCGGTGATGCCTACAACGCCATCATCGACAAGGCGTTCTCCGATGGTTTTAGTTCCGTGGTGGTGGCCAACGACGACATCGTCCTGACCCCCACCAGTTACAAGTATTTGCTTGAAGACGTGATGCAACTCAAGAAGCAAATTAAGGAACCCTTGGGCTGGGTATCGGCACGATGCGACGCAGCCCGATCTGTGCAGAACATCAGGTCGAACCCATTCAATGAACAATTAAATTACTTCAAATACCCTTACGAGAACTCCATCATCCCGATGGAGTGCCTCTCCCCGATATTCGGGTGGATCAGCGACGAGGCGTGGAACACGTTCAAGTTTCCACCCCTGAACTGGTACTCCGACGATGTCCACTGCGAAGACCTGCGAGCCGCTGGGTTCCAGCACTACCTATCCCGATCCTACGTTCACCACATTGGTTCGCAAACTATTGGCCTTGACGGAGAAAAACTTACTGCCCAGGCCAAGCCGTGGATCGTTGAAAACAGGCCCCGCTATGCAGCAGACTGGTTTAACTCTTAACCTCGGCTCCGGCAAAGACCGGCGCGAGGGTTGTATCAACGCAGACATCCGCGACGATGTCGGAGCCGACTGGGTGATGGACATCTGCAAGCCAGTGCCAAGCCGCCAGTTCTCTCAAATCATTGCCAACGATGTGCTCGAACACCTGCCCGACCTAGTGTCGGCCATGAAGAATTGCAGGGATATGCTGGAGATGGGTGGAGAGATGCATATCCACGTACCGTATGACTTGAGCCTTGGAGCCTGGCAAGACCCAACGCACGTCCGCGCCTTCAATGAGAAGTCGTGGGTTTACTACTGCGAGTGGTCGTGGTACTTGGGCTGGAAAGACACCAAGTTTGAGATGACCCACCTTGAATGCAGGCTCAGTAAGTTCGGTGCTGCCCTAGAATTACCCCAAGAGGAATTGATGCGGACACCCCGCGCCGTTGATTCCATGTACGTGATCTTGAAGAAAGTACCGATATGAACATGAACGAACTCCCAATCAGCACCGACATCTCAGCGCAGGAGCCGATGGACGATGACGAGTTGCAGGCGATCATCACGCAGGACATCACAGACGCAATCAGTTATATCGATACCGATATCTCTCCAACCCGCGCTCGTGGCACTGAGTACTATCGTGGCGATCCCTTCGGAAACGAGGAAGAAGGTCGTTCCCAGGTTGTGGCGATGGAAGTCCGTGACACCGTCAGCGCGATGCTGCCAAGCCTGATGCGCGTTTTCTTCAGTACAGAAAATGTTGTTGAGTACACCCCACAGGGTCCTGAAGACGTAGAGAGTTCCAAGCAGGCTACCGACTACGCAAACTTTATTTTCACCAAGGACAACAACGGTTTTATGACCACCTACGCCATCTTCAAGGATGCGTTGGTGCGTAAGTGCGGAATTGCAAAGTACTGGTGGGAGGACGTGGAAAGCGTTCGAATCGAAGAATACAGCGGACTCGATGACCAGACCCTTCAGATTCTTGAGCAGGAAGCCGCCGAAGTAAAGATCGTTGTCTCGTACCCTGATCCTGCATTTGAGATGCAGATGCAACAGATGCAGCCACAGATCGACCCGATGACCGGCCAGCCCGTACCAATGCCACCAGCCCCGATGTTGCACGACGTGCAGATCAAGCGCGTGATGAAGGATGGCCGGATCAAGATCATGGCCGTCCCACCCGAAGAATTGCTACTTGATCGTCGCGCACGTTCCTTTGACGATGCTGGCATCATCGCCCACCGCAAGATGGCCACAGTTGCTGAGTTAATGGCAATGGGCTACGACGAGGACGAGATTGAGGAAAACATCAGTTCCACCGATTTGGACAACAACGAGGAATACCTGGCTCGCCAGCCTCTTTCCACTACTTTTGGAACCAACGACTCTGCCAACCCAATGCAGCGTCGCGTCTTATACATCGAGGCGTACTCACGCATTGACTACGACGGTGACGGCATCCCTGAGTTGCGCAAGATTTGCTGTATCGGGGCTGGTTACAAGGTTGTCCGCAACTTACCCGCGTCTTACAACCCGTTTGTGGACTTCCCCTGCGATCCTGAACCACACACATCCCCACTTGAGGCGATGTCCATCTTTGACATTACGCACGACATCCAAGAGATCAAGTCCGAGATTCTGCGCAACACCCTTGACTCTTTGGCACAGGCCATCCACCCCCGCACTGCGGTGGTCGAGGGTCAGGTCAACATGGATGACGTGTTGAACAACGAGACTGGAGCCGTGATCCGTATGCGCGCGCCTGGAATGGTTCAACCGTTCTCTACCCCATTTGTAGGACAGGCAGCCTTCCCGATGCTGGACTACATCGACCAGATCAAGGAAGACCGCACCGGCATGAGCAAGGCGGCTATGGGTTTGAATGCTGATGCACTGCAATCTAGCACCAAGGCGGCAGTCAATGCCACCATCAGCGCAAGCCAAGGTCGCATTGAACTGACTGCACGACTGATGGCCGAGGGCATGAAGAAACTGTTCAAGGGAATCCTATTCCTGATGACTACGCACCAGGACAAGCCTCGGATGATCCGTCTGCGCAACGACTTTGTGGAGATCGACCCCCGTGCGTGGAATGCCAACATGGATGTCAACATCAACATCGGTCTTGGCAACGGCGACATGAACGAGCGTATGCAAGCCCTGATGATGATTTCTGCCAAGCAGCAGGAGGCTCTAACGCAACTCGGACCACAGAACCCATTGGTGACCCCATCCCAGTATTCCTACACATTGCGCAAGATTGTGGAGATGTCAGGCTTTGCCGATACCAGCCAGTACTTCAACGCGATCCCTGCCGACTACCAGCCACCACCAGCCCCAGCACCCAAAAAGACCCCTGAAGAGGTATTGGCAGAAGTACAGGCCAAATCAATCGAGGCCGATATTCAGAAGAAGGCGGCTGAGTTGGAACTCAAGCGCGATCAGATGATTCGTGATGATGACTTCCGTCGTGACCAAATGGCACAAGATGGACTACTAAAGAAATACGAACTTGAGTTAAAGTACAACACACAGATCAATACTGCGGAGATTAAGGCTGCGCAGTCAATGGATCGAGAAGTATTGCAGCAACAGGCAAATATCGTCAATCAGTCGATGCAACCTATGGCTGCGCCCATCAACCCTACAGGAATGGCGTAAATGAATGATGAAGAAGTAGTTCGCAAGGGCTTGAAGGCCAAACAGTTTTTGGAGGATGAGTCCTTCAACACTGCCATCAACAAGATGGAGGCAGACCAGGTCTGGGTTTTTAGGTCTACCAAGCCGGAGGAGTCAGCCAAGCGTGAGATCGCTTGGTCTATGCTCAAGGCAATTGAGAACCTGAAAATAGAATTATCAAAAATGATGGACAACGCAAAGGTGGCACAACGTGCCATTGAGCGTGTCAGTAAGTAATTAGAAAGCAGCCATGTCAACAACACCAACCCCACAAGGAAGTGTCCCAGCAGGGCCAATGAGTATCACCGAAGCGGTGAATGCAATCTCTTCAATACTGCCCGATGAGGGAGAACAGTCAATTGACGAGGCGCAAATAGAGGAGGAGCAATCCGACTCTGCGGCGTTGGACGAAGAATTATCGGAGAGTGCAGACGCAGCCGATGATGAAACGAACAACGAACAGTCTGAAGAAAGTGATGAATCTGAAGAGGAAAGCCAGCCACAGACCTTCACCGTCAAAGTTGACGGACAAGAAGTATCGGTGACATTGGACGAACTCCAAAAAGGTTATTCACGGACACAAGACTACACACGGAAGACGCAGCAGATTGCCGAAGTGCGAAAGCAAGTCGAGCAGGAGGCTGAAGCAATCCGTGCCGAGCGTAGTCAGTACGCTCAGTTACTTGGAGCGTTGCAAGTTCAAGTTCAGCAAGCAGCCGAACCACAGATCGACTGGGATCGCCTCTATCAAGAGGACCCCATCGAATGGGTACGGCAGAAAGAGGTGATGCGTGAAAACCAAGAGAAGGCTCGTGCTATTCAATCCGAACAGCAACGGCTTAATCAGATTTCACAGCATGAGCAAGCACAGACGATGCAGCAATTTCTCGCTCAAGAGCAGGACTTGTTGCTGAAGGCACTGCCTCAATGGAGTGATCCAGAGAAGGCAAAAGCCGAGAAGTCCATGCTGATTGAGTTCGGCCAAAAGGCTGGATTTGCACCTGATGAACTAAAGAACATATTTGACCACCGAGTCGTATCGGTACTGCGTAAAGCAGCCCTGTACGAACAGATGATGTCCAAAAGGGGCAACATTAAACCGGTAGTCAACAACGGCCCTCGCCCTGCCAAGCCTGGTGCAGCAGGTCGCGTCTCACAGTCAACTGGGAATGCTCTCGCACAAAAGCGTCTTGCAAAAACCGGCCGCGTCCAAGACGCGGCTGCCGCAATTGAACTTCTACTGAAATGAGGCACTTAAATGGCTATTGTTGCTAACACCTTTACCACCTACTCTGCAAAGGGTATCCGTGAAGACCTTTCCAATGTAATCACAAACATCTCTCCTGAAGAGACACCTTACATGTCCAACATTGGACGTGAGAATGTTTCTAACAGTTTGTTTGAATACCAAACCGACGTATTGGCAGCAGCCGCTTCCAATGCACAGTTGGAGGGTGATGACGTTACTTCGTTCGACGCAGTGACTGCCACTGTCCGTCTGCAAAACTACGCTCAAATCTCTCGCAAGACAATTATCTTGTCCGCGACTGAAGAGACTGTAAATAAAGCAGGCCGTCGTTCTGAGTTGGCTTATCAGATCGCCAAGCGCGGCTCTGAGTTGAAGCGTGACCAAGAGTTCAGTTTTCTGAACGGTGCAGTTGCTGCCGCTGGTAGCACTACTGCTGCTCGTACTACTGCCTCTTTGCAAGCGTTCCTGAAGACCAACGTTGATATGCAGACTAACGGTGCTAGCCCATCGTACACAACCCTTCCAAGCAGCGCACGTACTGACGGTAACGTCCGTACCTTCACTGAGACAATTTTGAAGAACGTCATCCAGCAAGTATGGACTTCTGGCGGCACTCCAAAAATCTTGATGGTTGGTCCTGTCAACAAGCAGCGTGTATCCGGTTTCTCCGGCATTGCATCTTCTCGTTTCAACATTGATGGCGGCGCACGTCCTGCAACTATCGTGGGGTCCGCAGATATTTATGTCAGCGACTTCGGGAGCGTGCAAGTGGTTCCCAACCGTTTTCAACGTGAGCGTGATGCTTTCGTGATCGATCCTGATTACGCAAAGATGACCGTTCTCCGTCCTTACCAACAAGTTGAGTTGGCTAAGACTGGTGATGCTGAGAAGCGTATGTTGATCGTTGAGTTCGGTCACAAAGTGTTGGCAGAAACTGCCCACGGCATTGCTGCTGACTTGACTACTTCTTAAAAGTAAAGGGAAAGGGCCAGGGAAACCTGGCTCTTTTTTACATGATTGAATCCAAAAATTTTGATCGCAATGATGCCTTGGGCATCAATCGCACATGGCACTACAACACGGAAACCGATGAGGCGACCATTGAAACCAAGCAGGACATCACTGCGATCATTGAAGAGAACAAGCAGGACTTCAACCTCCAAGAGAAGCACTCCAAGTACGGCGAGTGGAATAAGGTTGCGAGCATCCCTTTGAGTATCTATTTTGAACTCAAGGCGCAGGGTAAGTTGGACGATGATGCGTATATGAAACGCTGGTTAAACGACCCCGAAAACCGTTACTTTAGAACTCGCCCAGGAGAGGTATGAATTACATTGCAGTCTGCACCCCAGCGCGTGACATGGTCCACGCAAATTACACCTATTGTTTGGTCAACATGGTCACGTACCACACGCTGAACACGACAGACGCAATTGCTCTGAAGATCATGCAGGGTACGTTGATCCAAAACCAACGAGCAGACCTTTGCCTTGACGCGATGCGCGAGAACTGCACCCATGTCCTGTTTATTGATTCCGACATGACGTTCCCACAGGACATGATTGAGAGGCTGCTAAAGCACGACCTTGACATCGTGGCCACCAACTGCGCACGTCGCAGGATGCCTACGGGTCCAACGGCTCAGAAGTACGGTCCTGACGGAGAGCGCGAGTTGGTCTACACAATGCCCGAATCTACAGGTGTTGAGGAAGTTGGCAGCATCGGCATGGGCGTGATGCTGATTAAGCGCAACGTCTTTGAGGCGTTGACAGAGCCTTGGTTTGAGACTCCCTGGCGCACTGACAAACGCGGCTACATTGGAGAGGATATTTTCTTCTGCCGTAAGGCACAGGCCGCAGGGTTTAAGATATGGATTGACCACGACGTGTCTAAAGAAATTGGACACATTGGGACGTTTGAATTCAAGCACGACCACACATGGGTCATGCGTGACCTTGAGGAAAAGGAAAAGGCTACCTAATGGCTCTAACGACATATACCGAACTCAAGGCATCAGTAGCGGACTGGCTCGTCCGTGCCGACCTTACGGCTGCTATCCCTGACTTCATCTCTCTGGCCGAGGCTCAGATCGAACGCAACTTGCGTACACGTCAGATGATTGTCCGTGCCGATGCGTACATCAACACTGAATACAGCGCGGTTCCTGACAACTTCCTAGAGACACGGGCGTTTAAGTTAAATACAAACCCAGTGACTCCAATGCAGTTTGAGACTATGGACTCGCTGGATATATTGGCATCACGCACAAACGCAGCAGGTAAGCCTGCCTATTTCAGCATCGTTGGAACTCAGATTCGCGTTGTCCCAGCCCCTGATACATCGTATACAGGCGAACTTACCTACTACGCAAAGTTAACTAAGTTATCAAGTTCTAATGAAACCAACTTTTTACTGACCTCATCCCCTGACATCTACCTGTACGGTTCACTCCTACAGGCCGCGCCTTACCTACAGGACGATGCACGTATCTCCGTCTGGTCTGCCCTGTACCTTGCTGGAATAGAGCAGTTGCAGGTTGCAGATGACCGAAGCACAACATCGGGCGGCTCTCTGACTGCACGAGCAAGAACACTGGGATAAAAATGCTAATCACAACGACCAAAGGCGAAATGGATGACTCCCTACTTGAGAAAAAAGAGGGGATAATTGATACTGAGAACGAGACAACTCGGTGGGTCGAGTACTGGCAGAACAATGAACTTGTTCACCGTTCCGTTGATATGACTTTGAAACGCAACGTCGCAACACTAGCCGTTGCTCAACCTTTAGGATAATCATGGCAAATACTCAGGCAATGTGTACCTCGTTCAAGGGCGAGTTATTGGTCGGCCATCACAATTTTGGCACTGGTGTTGTACGTGCCGCTACAACTGCTGACTCATTTAAAGCAGCCTTGTACTTGGCATCTGCCACAGTCAACGCGGCTACCACTGCCTATTCAGCCACTGGAGAAGTATCAGGCTCTGGCTACACGGCTGGCGGTGTTGCTGTGACGTTTGGAACTGTTCCAAGCACCAGCGGAACCACGGCGTTTGTCACCCCAAGCGCAAGCATTTCTTACTCTGCCGTGACCCTCGCCACAGCCTTTGACGCGGTCTTGATCTACAACTCGACCCAATCAAACAAGGCAGTGAGCGTTCATACTTTTGGCTCGCAGACAGTGACGGCTGGCACGTTCACCCTGACTATGCCAACCAATGACGCAAGCACCGGCCTGATCCGGCTGGCTTAACACGGGAGCAGCGGCATGGCTGCTTACGGCACAGGCTATTACGGCAAGGGAGCCTATGGCATAGGCAATGTTGTCATCAGCGGAAACTCGTCTACTACTGCCGTTGGAACACTTCTAACCAACAGATCAGTTCAAGAGGACGGGACAATTGCCACCGGCAATGTCGGAACAGTCAGCCTGTCAATATCTATTGCCATCACAGGCAATGCGTCTGTTTGTGCAATTGGCACTCTATCCACGTCATCAGTCCAAGCCATTACAGGTAACTCCTCAACCCTGTCCATTGGCAGCGTTCAGGAAGTATTGACCATTGAGGCAGTTGGCAATGCGTCAACAACCTCTGTTGGCTCAGTTACAACTAGCAGACTGCGAGCCGTTACAGGAAACTCTGCCACGGGTGCTGTGCAGACAATGCCGTCAGAGGTCATTACGTTCCAGGCCATCACTGGAGTCGGTGGAACTGGCTCAGTTGGCTCTGCCACAAATAGCGTATCTATTGCGATAATTGGCGTACAGACTGCTTGCTCCGTAGGCACATTGATTGGATTCGGGTGGGGAGCAGTTCCTGATACTTCAGAGACTTGGACACCAATCTCTGATACGTCAGAGACATGGACTGTAGTTGCAGATAATTCAACAACGTGGCAAGAGGCCGCATAAGAGGTGAAAAATGGCTGATACAACAACGACGAACCTATTGCTTACCAAGCCCGAAGTTGGGGCCAGTACCGATACATGGGGAACCAAGATCAATACGGACTTGGACTCTGTAGATGCAATCTTTACAGCAGCAGGTACAGGGACATCAGTTGGTCTTAATGTTGGCTCTGGAAAGACTCTAACAGTCGGAGGCTCTTTTCTTCTTAATGGTGGGGGTATTGCCTTTCCAGCAACGCAAGTTCCATCAGCAGGAGTAAATACTCTGGATGATTATGAAGAGGGAACTTTTACACCAAATCAGGGGGCAGGTTTGACGGTGGTTGGTACATTTTCTTCTTCTGGGTTTTACACAAAAATAGGAAGGCAAGTAACAGTTACTGGTTTAATAAGTGGCAGTACAAGTATTGCGAGTTCAGCAGGTGGTGCTCTATTTACTAATTTGCCATTTACTTGCGCCGCTAATGCTGTAGGTGCATTGGCAGATGCTAATGGTCTTGGTGGGTCATGTCTTGTTCTTAGTACAACATTATCTTCTTATCCTGCTCACGCAGCTAGTCCTGGAATTTACTTTTCAGCTACTTACTTTGTTTGAGAATAGCCATGAACCAATCCGAACGCGCTGAACTCGTTGCCGACATTGCGGAGGCAATTAGGGCATCGTCTAACTTGTCTGACGATGAAGTGCGTTGGGTAAAACTAGCCATTCACAGGCAGGAGCAGTCAATCAAACTGCGCCAAGCCATCATTGAGAAGACCTTGGGCGGCTTGGTGTGGGCTGCTTTGGCTGGGCTGGCCTACCTTATATTTGACTTTGCAAAGAACCACGGATTTAAGTGATAGATGCAATTGCTTCAGCACAGATACCTTGGCCCAACACGGAACAAAAAATCGTGCTGGTGTGCCGTGTCGTGCTGCCAAGCGAAAAGTATGGAGCCAATGAGTTTTTAGATAAGGATGGCAGAGTCTGCCGGTGGGTTCTGGAGACTAAGAATGATCGACCCCATTAGTGCGTTTGCACTAGCGCAAGGAGCCATAAAGGGTATCCAAGCCGCCATCAAAATGGGCAAGGATGTCCAAGGCATCACGCATGACGTGATGAAATTCTTTGATGCAAAGGATGCAGTAGCAAAGGAAGCGGTTAAAGACCCAAAGAAGAAATACAGTTCTGATACCAGCCAAGCAATGTCCACGGTAATGCAGTTGCATGAACTAAACAAAGCGGAAGAAGAACTCAAGTGGCACTTTATCAATCAGGGTCACAGCCAACTGTGGAGTCAGATTCTTTTAGAGCGCAACAGTATTGTGCAGAAGAGAAAGCAGCAAGAAATACTTGATGAGAGAGCAGCAAAGAATAGGAAGAAGGAAATAGACGAGGCCATCACGATGGGTTTGTGCATACTGGTGGCTGCGGCCATCTTTATGTTGGTGGCTTGGGGTGTAATTGAAATGAAAGGGAAACTCTAATGTTTGACATCACTGGACTACTAGCAGTCGGCGGCAAGTTAATCGACAAACTTATTCCCGATCCCGAAGCCAAAGCCAAGGCTCAATTAGAACTTGCTACGCTTGCCCAAAGCGGTGAACTGGCAAAGATGGCCAATGAGACTGAAATCTACAAGACGGAGCAAAACAATGTCACAGAACGCTGGACTGCGGATGCGAACACTGATTCTTGGCTGGCTAAAAACATTCGCCCCCTATCTCTTGTTGCTATTTTTATTGGTTACTTTCTTTTTGCCCTTATGTCTGCTTTTGGTTACGATGCCAAAGAGTCGTATGTACAACTTCTTGGTCAGTGGGGAATGCTGATTATGTCTGCCTACTTCGGTGGTAAGACTCTTGAGAACATTATGGAGATGAGGTCTAAGAAATGACCTATTTAAGCAAACACTTCACCCTCGCTGAGTTAACCGTCACCGACCATCGTGAGTTTGACAACTCACCAAAACAGGAAGAAATCAGCAACTTGCAACGCTTGGCGCAATTACTGGAGCAGGTCAAGGAAAGCCTTGGTGGTAAGCCCGTGATGATTAACTCTGCCTTCCGCTGCAAGCAGGTCAATGACGCAGTTGGTAGCAAAGACTCCAGCCAGCACCGTCACGGTTGTGCGGCTGACCTCCGAGTTCCAGGTATGACCCCTGATGAAGTAGTCCGTGCTGTGATTGCTGCGGGTTTACCATTCGATCAGATCATCCGTGAGTTTGACCGCTGGACACACATCAGCATCCCTAACGTGGATGGCGCCGAACCCCGTAGGACTGCATTGATTATTGACAAGGCTGGCACTCGTCAGTTTGATTAATGGCAACAAACTACAACGGCCAAATCACAACACCGGCAGCACCCAACACGGGTACGCCTGGTAATGAGTACGAGCAGAGATACTTCAGCCAGACGTTCTCCAATATGGGAGGGTACTTTCAGCGCGTCACAGGCATCATTGCTGCGCTGTTCGGGCCAAGGGGAGGGAAGTACATCAACAATCCCTACGGTGCGTTTCAGGATGGTACAAATCAGACTGCGGCCAACACCACCACAGCCTACCCTGTAACCTTTGACACTACAGACTTCAGCAACGGGGTGACATTGTCAAACTCGTCAAGACTTAACGTGGCTCAACCTGGTGTGTACAACCTGCAATTTAGCATCCAAATCAAGAACACGACAAACAGTTCCCAAGACATTGACTTTTGGTTTAGAAAGAACGGGACAGACATTGCCAAATCCAACAGCAGGTTTGGCATTTCTGCA